>JAEEGI010000479.1_pt1 | contig 123833 bp, 88 predicted proteins | sample 8958751 | NCBI WGS metagenome assembly JAEEGI01 (sample SAMN16246545, study PRJNA631951) | gut metagenome | biome: gut microbiome; feature: rumen; material: KS-attached | host: Bos | place: Iran: Karaj | collected 2018-10
ACCCCAAGAGAACCGGTCGTATATAAAACGAACTTAACAATAGACACGTTTCCTTGTCTATGGCAAAGGTAAGAATTATAATTATAATACCCAAATTATTTTCAGATTTTAAGCAAATAAAATTTTTTAATAATAATTTTAAAGATTTTTATAATGGTTTGATATGATTTCCGGAACGGGCCCGGAATGAAAAAAAATCGCTACATTTGTCTCTTGGCACAAGAGTTGCCGCACCAAAGCGCCGTATGAAAAAGAAAATGATACTCCTGGCGGCCCTGTCGCTCGCCGTCTCCCTGCCTCTTTCCGCTCAGTCGAAAGGGTTTACCATCGGTCAGTGGACCGAGATCCGCAACGCCATCACCCGGGAACTCAACCGTTCCTATGTCGATTCCCTTCCGGTCGCCCGGATCGAGAAGGCGGCGATCGACGCGATGCTGGAAGAGCTGGATCCCTATACCATCTTCGTTCCCGAGGAAGAAAAGGAAGACTTCCAGATGATGATCGCCGGCACGTACGGCGGCATCGGCGCTATCATTTATAAACCCGACAAAAACGGCAACGTCCTCATCAACGAGCCGTATGCCGGATCCCCGGCGGCCCGGGCGGGACTCCGCTGCTGCGATGAGATCCTGGAAATCGACGGCGTATCCACGCACGGACTTACGGCCTCCGAAGCCAGCGATAAAATGAAGGGCAAGCCCGGGACGAAGGTGAAATTCCTGGTGAAGAAATGTTTCGCCGGGGCGACCTGGGCTGCGGGAGACAATGTCGAGGTGGTCATCACGCGCGAGCGGATCCATCTTCCCGATGTGGAATATGCCGGGATGCTGGACGGGACGACGGGCTATGTGCTCCAGTCCAAATTCACCGAAGGGGTGAGCAATTCCGTCAAGGACGCTTTCCTCCTCTTGAAGAAGCAGGGGATGAAGCGCTTTGTGCTGGATCTTCGCGGCAACGGCGGCGGACTGCTCAACGAAGCGGTCGGCATCGTATCGCTCTTTGTGCCCAGGGGCTCCGTCGTCGTGACTTCGCGGGGCCGCATCGAGGGGAGCGGGCAGGTCTTCAAGACGGGATCGGATCCCGTGGATACGGAGATGCCGGTCGTGGTGCTGGTGGATTCCGGCTCGGCGTCGGCCTCCGAGATCGTCGCCGGCGCACTGCAGGATATGGACCGCGCCACCATCATCGGCACCCGCACCTACGGGAAGGGCCTCGTGCAGTCGATCCGGCCGCTTCCGTACGACAGCCAGCTCAAGGTCACGACGGCGAAATATTACACGCCTTCCGGCCGCTGCGTGCAGGCCATCGATTACACCCATCGCAAGGAAGACGGCAGCGTGGGACACATCCCCGATTCGCTGACGCACGAGTTCAAGACTCTTCACGGCCGCACGGTGAAGGACGGCGGCGGCATCACGCCCGATCACGAAGTGAAGGCCAAGGAATATAGCCGTCTCACGTATTCTCTGGTGCTCAACGGCATCGTGGAGCAGTTTACGCTGGATTATGTCCGCCGTCACGAGAAGATCGCTCCGGTGGAGGAGTTCCACCTGGGGGATGCGGAATTCGACCGGTTCGTCGCTTTTGCCAAGGGGAAGGAGTTCGACTACCGCTCCAGCGCGAAGGCGATGTTCGACGAGATGCGGAAGACCCTCGAGAAGGACGGCCTCTCGGAGAATATGAAGCCGGAACTGGACGCCCTGGCCAAGGCGCTGGAGATTGATAAGGAGCAGTTCCTCCGGATGAAGAAGGATGAAATCATTCCGTTCATCGAGGAGGAGATCGTGGTGCGGTATTACTTCCAGGAAGCCGGCGTCAAACTCCGCCTCCGCTACGATACGCAGCTGAAGGAAGCGCTGACGAAGCCGGCCATCGTCATTCCGGACTAGTTCCTGAATCCACCCACAGATACATCCGGTCGCCCCGCCGGGGATGGATCCGCTCCGCAGCCTCCTTGGCGGGGTGGTCTGTAATCCGGTCCTCCGGCATCCCGTCGACCGGGACGGCGACGGAGCAGTAGACGCCTTTCTCCGCCGCATCGGCGGCCTTCATCTCCACGCGGAGATCTTCTACCCTGAATTCCAGAACACCCGTCGTGGGACCGATGATGAGCGCCTCGTCGCCGACGCGGATCGCGCCGGATTCGACCAGCACCTCCGCGACGCCGATGCGGTTGAACCAGTTGGTCACCTTGCCCACGTAGACTTTCCGGCGGGTGGCCTGGCTGCCGTAGACGTCCGACCATTCGCCGAGCCGCTGTCCCTGATAATAGCCGTCCCAGAACCCGCGGTTGAAGACTTCCGCCAGCTGCTCTTTGAGCCCGGCGGCGAGTTCGGGGGTATAAGTCCCTTCGCAGATGGCGTCCGCGGCCTTCCGGTAGCAGGAGGCGCAGCGGCGGACATATTCCGCGCTGCGGGCCCGACCCTCGATCTTGAATACTCTGACGCCGCTTTCGACGATCCTGTCGAGAAATTCGATGGTGCAGAGGTCTTTCGGCGACATGATGTATTTGTTGTCCACCAGCAGCGTGTGGCCGGTCTCGACATCTTTGACTTCATAGCCCCGGCGGCAGATCTGGTAGCAGCCGCCCCGGTTCGCCGACTTGCCGTAGGCATCCAGGCTCAGATAGCATTTCCCCGAAATCGCCATGCACATCGCCCCGTGGGCGAACATCTCGATGCGGACGGGCTTGCCGGACGGGCCGGTAATTCCCTCGCGCGCAATGGCTTCCGAGATAGCCTTGACCTGGTCGAGATGAAGTTCCCGCGCGAGGACGACCACGTCGGCGAACTGCGCGTAGAAACGCAGCGCCTCGAGGTTGGAGATGCTCAGTTGCGTGGAAATATGGACCTCGAGCCCGATCTTGCGGCAATACAGGATGGCGGCCATGTCGGACGCGATGACGGCGTCTACGCCGGCCGCTTTGGCGGCGTCCAGCACGGCGTATGCTTCGCTGAGTTCGCCGTCGTATAGCGTGATGTTGAGCGTCATGTAGGACTTGACGCCGTATTCCCGGCAGATGCGGGTGATCTCGGGCAGGTCTTCCGGGGCGAAATTGTTGGCCGAATGCGACCGCATATTGAGGTGCCCTATGCCGAAATAAACGGAATTGGCACCGCCCTCGATGGCGGCGGCGAGGCATTCGAAATTGCCCGCCGGAGCCATGATTTCCAGGGAATCCGGTCTCATTTCGCGCGTCCGATCAGTTTTTCGGCAAATTCGTCGAGCCGCTGCCGCTGCTCCGCTCCGAGTCCGGCTACGGCCTCCATCGCTTCGTCGCTGAGGCGCCGGATTTCGGCCTGGGCCTCAGAGGGAATGCCGTACCGGTCGTAGAGGGCCGTGACGGCCGCGATTTTTGCGGCCTTCTCTTCCGCCGTTCCGGCGGGAAGGGCGAATGCGTCATCCAGGGCTCCCCGGTCGGGAAGTTTCTCCGTCAGGCGGACGGTCAGCCAGCTCTTCTTGCCGTTGAGGATATCGCCGCCGATGGGTTTGCCGAATACCTTGGCATCGCCGTAGGCGTCCAGATAGTCGTCCGCCACCTGGAAGGCGAGTCCGAGCTTGTAACCGTAGTCATAGATGGCATTGCACAACGTTTCCGGGGCCTCGGCGATGAGTGCGCCCATCTTGGCGCTGCAGGCAATCAGGACGGCGGTCTTGAGCCCGATCATCTTCATGTAATCCGCCATCGGAACGGCGCTCATCTGCTCGAATTCCATGTCATACTGCTGCCCGTCACATACCTCCGCGGCTGTTTTCGAGAAGAGGGCCAGGACCTGCGGAAGGACCTGCGGGGGAGCCGCGGCCATTCGCTTGTAGCTGTCGATGCACATCACGTCGCCCGAAAGGATGGCCGTGTCCGGATTCCATCTGACCCATACGGTTTCCTGCCCTCTGCGCAGCGGCGACTTGTCCATCATGTCGTCGTGGATCAGGGTAAAGGTATGGAAGACCTCCAGCCCGGCCGCCGGCTCCAGAATTCCTTCCGTAAGGTCGTCACGGAACAGGCCGTAGGCCGTCAGGCAAAGCATCGGGCGGATCCTCTTGCCGCCGATGGCAATCATATAGCGGAGCGGATCGTAGAGCCCCTCCGGCTCCCGGGTAAATTCGATTCCCTCAAACAGCCGCTTTACGGCCGCGTTGATAGTCGCTTGTGTAATCATACTGCAAAGATGGCTTTTTTCGTTCAACCGTCCAATTTTTTTCCTATACGTGATTACAGGGATACTGAAGAACGGTTTTGCTCCAACCGGATGGCAGGAGTAAGGCCGTGCTGACGGATCAGCCACAATTCCAGGAATTTGTCATCCAGATAGTAGGTTTTCTTTGGAGAGCGGGTAAGGAGTTGGCGTTTCAGCAGTGCGCGTGCTGCGGACTGAACGGAACTGACCGAAACCATTCCGTGTTTTTTGATAAAATCTGCGGAGGTGATATTGACGGCGGTTCCTTCCAGTGAGACGGCTTCCAGAAGCGCCCGCTGATTAACCGTCAAGCTGGAGAGAATCTCCTGGAACGTGTCCGTGTTGTCCGTAAGAATATTCTCGGTGCACTCCAGCACAAACGCACTGTCGCAAATCCTGTTTTCGGGAAGAATCGGAAAGGCCTGGTTTAATACCCGCTGCAGATAATAAGTGTATCCTTGCAGCAGATCGTACAGGTCGAAGACAGCGGTCGCTTCTATTTTCTTTCCGTATTGCCGGAACAGGGAGGATACGAAGTTTGTGTATTTCTCTTTGTCGATTGCTTCAAGCGACATTGTTGCCGTGCTTTGATAAAAGGGCCTGGCTGCAGATCCGAACATCTGGGCAAGGACGGACCGTTCACTCCCGGCAAAAATAAAAGTGGTATTATGCATGAATTGAATGCGGCTTCGCAGAATGGCCTCTACATTTTTCTGTTCGTAATTTGCTATTCTCTGGAATTCATCGATGGCTACGATACAAGGCTTATCTGCTTTTTCCAGATAAGAGAATATTTCATCCAGCGTACTCTCCGGCCGGGGGATATCGCCAATGCCGACCGAGAAAGCCGGCATCCCGGTGGTCGGGTCCAGGGAGAAGACTCCGCGCAGGGAAGGAAGGGCGCCCAAAAACCGTTTCAGCACATCAAAGCCCCGTCCGGAAAGCTTGCCGACAATCTCCCGCCCCAGTTTTTGGATGAATTCCTCCATTGAAGCGGTTTCATACAGATCGATGTAAAACGTGTAGTAGTTTTTCCGGATTTCCTGCTTCCGGAAGATATGGTGGATAAGTCCGGATTTCCCCATCCGGCGGGGAGACATCAACAATACATTACTTCTTCCTTCAATATGTCTGAGAAGGGTTCGGGTCTCTTTCTCCCGGTCGCAGAAATACGCATCCGGAATATCCGAGGAAAGGAAAAATGGATTAAGAGGTTTAGCGATACGGGTCATCTTTTGCAACATTGTTTTGTGCAAAAGTAATTATATTATTTGAATTATGCAAGATAAATTATTTAAGTTAAATAATCTGTCGATTCCGTTGCATTTTTCTCCCTACCGGAATTTCTGGTCCTCCTCGAGCATGCCGAGATAGGAGGTGTAACGCTCGGGGGAGATGGTGCCGGCCTCGAGGGCGGCTTTGACCGCGCAGCCGGGCTCGTGAGTGTGGGTGCAGGGGACGAAACGGCAGTGGTCGGCCACGGCGAGCATTTCGGGGAAGTATTTGCCAATTTCTTCTTTCTCCAGGTCGACGAGGCCGAATCCGCGGAGACCGGGACTGTCAATCACATAGCCCCCGCTGGAGAGAGGATACATTTCATACAGAGATGTTGTGTGCTTGCCCTGCAAATGTGCAACGGAAATCTGCCCGATCTTAGGGTCGAGCGAAGGGTCGAGCGCTTTGATGAGACTGGATTTGCCGACGCCGGACTCGCCCGAAAAGAGGTTTACATTCCCTTTACAGGCCTCCCGGATGGCGGCGATGCCTTCACCGGTCTTGACGGAAGTCTCAATCACGGGGTAGCCCGCGCCCTTATAAATTCGGCGGAATGCGTCGATCTGCTCCTGCGCTTCTGCCCGGTAGAGGTCCGTTTTGGCCAGTACGATCGTGGCGGGAATGCCGTACACCTCGCAGGTTACGAGAATCCGGTCAAGGAAGGGGAGTTTGACCTCGGGAAAATACAACGAGACAATGATATACGCGCGATCGAGGTTGGCGGCGATGACGTGCGCCTGGCGGGAAAGGTTGGTGGAGCGGCGGATGACGTAATTCTTCCGGGGGATAATCTCGGTAATGGTCGCAGGATTCTCCGGACCGGGTTCTCCCTCCAACTCGTAGCGGACCCTGTCTCCCACCGCCACGGGATTGGTAACGGCACTTCCCCTGAGACGGATTTTTCCCCGCAGGACAGCCGGAAACAGCTGCCACACAGGGAGTTCCGAGAGTACGAAGTGACTCCCGGCATTCTTTACCACCGTCGCCTCGCCGGTCATAGGGCGAGAAGATAAGCGGCCAGAGCGCGAAGTGCCTTGCCCCGGTGGGAAATGGCGTTCTTGGCCTCGGGCGTGAGTTCGGCGGCGGAAAGGCCGTCGCAGCCATCCGGGAGAAATACCGGGTCGTACCCGAAGCCGCCGTTACCGTGCCGCTCCGTCGCGATCTGTCCTTCCATAATTCCCTCGAAAAAATGCCGCTCGCCGCCGAGAATCAGTGTCACGCAGGTATGGAAACGCGCCCGACGGTTTTCGATGCCCTCCATTTCCCGGAGCAGGCGGTCGATGTTGGCATTGAAATCCTTTCCGGAAGGATTGCCATAGCGGGCCGTATGTACGCCCGGAGCGCCGTTCAGAGCCTCCACCTCCAGGCCGGTATCATCCGCAAAGCAGTCCAGTCCCGTATGCTCGTACAAGTACAGGGCTTTCTGAAGAGAATTTTCTTCGATGGTTGCTCCCGTTTCGGGGATGTCTTCCGTTACGCCGGCTTCTGCGGCGGCTACGACGTCGAATCGTCCGCAGAGAATCTCGTTGGCTTCCCGGATTTTACCCGGATTGCCGCTGGCAAATACTAGTTTCATACTGCAAAAATACGGAATAATTGCCAGTATTGCACCAAAAAGCGGTTATCTTTGCAGGGGAATGGAAATAAAAGCTCTCAATCGGGAAATCCTGCGGCTCGCGGTGCCCAGTATCCTGGCGAACCTGACGGTGCCGCTGGTGGGGATGGTAGATATTGCCGTTGCAGGGCACCTTACAGCCGGTGCCGGCGGCGCCGCGGCGCTCATCGGCGGCATCTCCATCGGCACGATGCTATTCGACCTGCTGTACTGGAATTTTTCCTTCCTCCGGGTCGGTACGGGCGGGCTCACGGCGCAGGCTTTCGGCCGGGGCGATATGGCGGAGAGCAAGAATATTCTCTGGCGGGCCCTGCTCCTTGCCTGGATAAGCGCCCTTCTGATGATTGCCATCCAGTGGCTGGTCGTCAAGGCGGCCTTCCTCTTTGTGACGTGTACGCCGGAGGTGCAGTCGCTTGCGACGCGGTATTTCTATATCCGCATCTGGGCCGCGCCCGCGACGCTCTCGCTATTCGCCCTTAAGGGCTGGTTTATCGGCATGCAGGATACGGTGAGCGCGATGGCTGCCGACCTCATCGTGAATATCGGCAATATGCTTCTGAGCGTCGGCCTCGCCTTCGGGCTGGGGATGGGATTCGACGGTGTCGCCTGGGGCACGGTCATCGCCCAGTGGTCGGGATTCCTGTTCTCGCTCGCGATGCTGGCGACAAAGTACCGCCGCGTGGCGTTTGCGCAAGGGCGGCTTTCCCTGCGGGGACTTGGCCGTTTCTTTGCGATGAACGGCAATCTGGTGCTGCGTTCGCTGGGCCTCATCGCCGTCTATATCGGCTTCACGGTCATTTCGGCCCGGTACGGCGATACACTGCTGGCCGTGAGCTCGATCCTCATGAAAATTCTGCTGATCTTCTCTTATTTCACGGATGGTTTCGCCTATGCGGGAGAGGCCCTTACCGGGAAGGCGATCGGGATGGGGGACCGGGATCTGCTGTTCGGCACCATCCGGTATACCTTCATATGGAGCATGTCGATCGCGGTGGTCTTTATCGGAATCTACGCCGTGACCGGGGTGCCGCTGTTCCGCCTGATGACTTCCGACACCACTGTCGTAGAGGCGGCGAGGGAATTTCTTCCGTGGCTGCTGGTGATGCCGCTGCTCGGCTGCCCGGCCTTCACCTGGGACGGTATCTACCTGGGCGCGACCGCGTCCGGGGCCTGCCGGAATACTTCCCTGCTCTCCGCGGCGGGCTTCTTCGCCGTCTGGCTGACCGGCCTTGCGGCGTGGCGTCCCGACGGCGCCGCCGCCATCCATCTGCTGATGGCGGCCTATTTCGTCCATCTTGCCGTGCGGACCCTGTATCAGACGGTTTTCTGGCGGAAGTATATTCTGTCGGAGAAATAGATTCCGGAATGATGTCAGTGCGTCCCCTTGCGGCGGGAGAAGAGGCGTTGGGGGAGCTCCATCGCGAGGATGATGCCGAGTACGATGGCGATGGCCGCCTTGGCCGCGGCGAATCCGCTGTGGAGGGACAGGGAGAAGGATCCGGAAGTCAGATAATAGGTAAACCAGAAGATGCCCGCGCCGGGAACGAGCGGGAAGATGCCGCACAGCAGGAAGACCTGCGCGGGGCACCGGAACGGGACGGCGGCGAGGCGGGACAGCAGGCAGACCAGCAGGGCGGCGAACAGCGTCGCGACAGCCGGAGACATTCCCGCGAAGCGGAAAAGCAGCAGGTAGCAGATCCAGCCGACGGAGCCGATGATGCCCGTGGAAAGGTATTCCCGCCGGTCGGTGCCGAAGAGGACGGCGAAGGCGGCGGTGCCGATGAAGGCCGCCAGGGCCTGCCAGCCGAGTCCGGCCGTGCCGGGATCGACGGACATTCCGCTGAGCTGGATCACGCCCTTGAAGATACCTCCGTCCAGGATGAAGGCCAGGGAGACGCCCAGGGCGATGCAGAAGAAGCCCAGCATCGCATCCGTCAGCCGGGTGATGCCGGCGAGGTAGTCCGAATTCGCCAGGTCGCGGACACCGTTCACGAAGGGCACGCCCGGAATCAGCGGCATGATGGCGCCGATGATGATGTTGCTGAGACTTGCTCCGAAGCCGATTCTCCAGGAAGCGATGCACAGCAGGGTGGCGAGCAGGGCGTTGGCGATGCCGCCCACGATCTTGCTGAGGTATCGTGCGCTGACGCTCAGCGTGAAGATATAGAGCAGCATTCCGACGACAAGGGCGGCGGCGCAGTCCGTCCATCCGCCTCCGAACACCGCGCAGAATCCGGCGGCGCCGAAGGCCGATCCGGCCACCTGCTCCCAGAAAGGTTTCGCGGGGGCGTTTCGGATGGCTTCCAGGCGGCTCCGGGCTTCTTCCAGCGTGCATTTGCCGGCGGCGATGTCATAGCTGAGCCGGTTGACGGCGGTCACTTTCGAGAGCCGGATGCCCCGGATCGGAATGAATTCCACGTTGGCGTAGGTGGAGGCCTGTCCGCCGTCCCTCCGCACCTTTCCGGGCTCCCGGCCCGTGGTGAAGATGCCGTTGGAGAGGACGAAGAAATTGCCCGAACTCACCCCGAAATGCGTGGCGATCCGCGCCATGATATCCTCCACGCGGGAAATCTCCGCACCGTTCTCGAGCAGGATATGTCCCGCCTCCGATGCGACTTCCAGAACGTCTTGAAACCGGTCTTCCATCTTACAGGTCAGTGTTTTTCTTCCGTGTGGGCGAGTTCCCAGGCGTTGACGAGGTTCTGCCAGATGGCGTAGAGGCCGCCGGCAACGGAGGTGACGGGCGTCATATAGTTGAATCCCAGCCAGATGATGAAGGCGGTGTTCTTCTGTCCGAGGGCCTGGCCCGAGGTGATGGATTCGCTGCGCCCGTAGCGGCGGGCCACCCTTCGCCCGAGGATGAACTGAATCAGGCAGCAGACGAGGGAAACGAGCCCGATGCCGAGCGCCACGAGGACGCCGATGCCGCTCGTGACGAGGGCGTAGGTCGCCAGCGACATCGCCATCGTCAGGCAGAAGCCCCAGATGTAGAACGCCCAGTCGACGAAACGCTCCAGCCACCGTTGTACTCCGGGCAGCAGGTACCGGATGGTCCACGCCAGGACACAGGGCAGCACGAGGATGGCGAAAACCTTCTTGACGATGGCCCAGAACGCGGCCAGGAAGGACACGTCCGTGGAGGGATGCACCATCGGAATCATCAGCGGAATGAGCAGACAGGCGAGCGCATCCGCGAGGACGATATAGGTCATGATGCCCGGCAGGCTCCCGCCGATCTTACGGGTAATGACCCCGGCCGCTGCCGCCGTCGGACAGATGAAGCAGAGCATCGCGCATTCCAGCAGGATCCTGCCCGCCCCGTGCGGAATCCGCGTGGCCGCAAGCGCCAGCGCCCCGAAGAGCACGGCCTGCACGGCGAGCAGCACAAAGTGCCACTTATGGAGTTTGAGGTCCGCCGGAGCCACCACATTGAGCTGCAGGAACAGCATCACGCTCACAAGCGTCGGCTGCAGCCATCTCGCCACCCCGATGTATCCGCTCTCTTCGAAGGCGGGCACAAAATGCAGGATCAGATAGACGCTGATCCCCGTCACCATCGCGACGGGCAGCATCCACCGCCGCAACCATAGCACTATTCCGCTTTTCTCCATATCCGTGTTGGGGAAGGTGTGATTAAAGAACCCGGTAGACGCTTAATACTTCATCCCGAGGTTAAACATAATGAACGAATAGATGTCCGCCTGCTCCTCCAGGACCTTGGCGAGGGGTTTGCCGCCGCCGTGGCCGGCCTTGGTGTCGATGCGGATGAGCGTGGGGGCGTCGCCGGCCTGGCACTTCTGCAGCGTGGCCGCGAACTTGAAGGAATGCGCGGGCACCACGCGGTCGTCGTGGTCGGCGGTCGTCACCAGCGTCGCCGGATAAACGGTGCCTGGCTTGAGGTTATGCAGTGGAGAATAGCCCAGGAGGTACCTGAACATCTCCTCGCTGTCTTCGCTGGTGCCGTAGTCCGGGGCCCAGTTCCACCCGATGGTGAATTTGTGGTAGCGGAGCATGTCCATCACGCCCACCTGGGGGATGGCGACGGCGTAGAGGTCCGGGCGCTGCGTCATGCAGGCGCCGACCAGCAGGCCGCCGTTGGAGCCGCCCACGATGGCGAGTTTCTCCGGGGAGGTGTATTTCTCGGCGATCAGCCATTCCGCCGCCGCGATAAAATCGTCGAAAACATTCTGCTTCTGCATCTTTGTGCCGGCGAGATGCCAGGCCTCGCCGTATTCGCCGCCGCCGCGGAGATTGACCTGGGCGTAGATGCCGCCTTTCTCCAGGAAAGGAAGTCGCATCGCGGAGAAGCCGGGATTGAGCGAGATGTCGAATCCGCCGTAACCATAGAGATAGACCGGGTTGGTTCCGTTCCGTTCGATGCCCTTCTTATAAGTGAGGAACATCGGAATCCGGGTACCGTCCTTCGAGGGGAAGAAGACCTGGACGCTCTCGAAGCCGGAGAGGTCGAAGGCCGTCTTTGGAGCGGCGTACACGGTGCTTTCCATCGTGTCGGTATCGAGACTGTAGATGGTGCCCGGGGTGGTGAAGGAGGTGTAGGCGTAGTAGCACCAGGACTCGCCGATCTTGCCGCTGAAGCCGGCGCTGCCGAGGCCCGGAAGTGGAATCTCCTGCTTGCCGCTACCATCTTTCTCGAAGCGATAGGCGTGAGTTGCCGCGTCCTGCTGATAGGATGCGATGATCTTGTCGCCCACGAAGGTCACTCCGTCCAGGACGCAGTCGCTCTCCGGGAGGACATCCTTCCAGGCCGTGAAGGCGGGATTGTGGATGTCGGCAGCCACCAGCCTGTTGAGCGGCGCCTCGCGGTTGGTGAGGAGGTAGATGGTGTCGCCGTCCGTCTCGACCGGGCTGCACGAATTCTTCATGTCGGCCGTAATCCGGATGAATTTTCCGTCCGGTATGCGCAGGTCTTTGACATAGAGATTGTTCCCGACATCGGCTCCGTCTTCGTAGAGGAAGGCCATCGTCTCTTCTTCATTGGTGTCCAGAAGATAGAACCGCAGCGGCTCGTCCGGGTTCTCGTAGTATACGGTATCTTCGCTCTGCGGGGTGCCGATCTTGTGGTAGAATACCTTGTGGCCCTCGTTTTTGACCGAGAATTCGTGTCCCTCCTCGGGAATGCCGTAGGCGCTGTAGAAGAAGCCGTCCCCCAGCCAGGCGGCGCCGGAGAATTTGGCCCATTCGATATGGTCTTCCAGCAGCTCTCCGGTTTTCACGTCCATCACGTAGAATTCCTGCCAGTCGCTTCCGCTGCGGGAGATACCGTATGCCATCAGACTGCCGTCCTTGTTGAAATAAGTGCCCTTGAGCGCGACCGTTCCGTCGTCCGAGAGTTTGTTCGGATCGAGGAAGACGCGCTGCTCCCCGTCCGGCGTATCCATTTCGTACAGGACGCTCTGGTTCTGCAGGCCGTCGTTGCGGTAGATGTACCATTTTCCGTTGCGGCCGTGGCCGGGAACGCCGATTTTCTCGTAATTGCTCACTTCCTTGAGCCGGGAAAGCACTTTGCCCCGGAAGGGAATCCCCTTGAGGTAATGGTCGGTAACCTTGTTCTGGGCCTCCACCCACGCGGCCGTCTCGGCTGAATTGTCATCTTCCAGCCATCTGTACGGGTCCGCGACCTCCGTTCCGAAATAGGTGTCCACGGTATCGTCTTCCCGCGTCGGGGGAAGTTTGGGCGCGCATGTGCCGATCACTAAACTTGTCATTGCAAGGGTTGCAAGAAGGGTTGCGGTTTTCATATCTGTCAGATCAGGATTCGTGTCTTTTTGCGGTATTCGGCGTATCCCGTCTTGTTCTGCAGCTGGCGGCGCTCCATCAGGGGGATGCTGATGAAAAGGAAGAGGGCGGTCATTGCGAGGGGCGCGAGAATCAGCCAGTCCACACCGTTCAGGGAAGCGTACATGATCCAGATTCCCCACCACATCTGGACTTCGCCGAAATAGTTGGGATGGCGGCCGTGTTTCCAGAGGCCGGCCTCGCAGATCTTTCCGGGGTTGGCCGCCCGGAAGCGGTGCATCTGCGTGTCGGCGACGAGCTGGATCGTGGCCGAGGAAAGGCAGACCGCAAAGCCCAGCCAGGTGACGAGATTGGCTCCCGCCCAGGGGTCGAACAGGCCGAATCCCGGCAGCATGCAGGCAAAGACCAGCAGGGTCGGCATCATGTTCAGCCCGCCGAAATTGGTCAGGTGGAAAAGCGCTGGAGACATCGTCGTCCGGTACTTGGAATAGCGCCAGTCTTCGTGGGCGAGGCCCTTGAAGGTGAAGTACCAGTTGCCGGTCAGGCGGACGCCCCAGTACCATACCGCGATCAGCAGGAGGATGACGGGAAGAGACCAACATCCTTTGTAGAAGGCCCAGGCGGTGAACATCACGGGCGGGGCGACGCTCCAGTACGGATCATAGACAGACACGTTCCGGAACAGGAGTCCGAAGCCCCAGACGATGACGGTCGCCACGACGTCGGCTACGAGAAGGTCCCACATTTCCGGCATCCGCTCCCGGATTCCGGCGAAGAGAAAGATGCCTGCGACAGCGGCTAAGGCGTAGACCGCGGCAATGATCGCGACGCTGGCGGCTTTGGAGAAATCGTTTTTCATTCTTCGGCTTTTTCCGGCTCCGCCGGCGTTTCAGGTTCGGATTTCTTCAGCTGGGAAGGGTCGGGTTTGACGCTTTCGATGCGGACCGGGTTGAGGGGGACGTCGCGGTTGTCGCGCTTGACCATCGAGATCTTGTCGATGACATCCAGGCCGCTGACGGCCTCGCCGAAGACCGTGTATCCGCCGTCGAGGGGGGCGCAGGCGTCGGCGTCCACGACGAAGTAGAACTGGGAGCCGGAGGATTCGCGGTACGGATTGGCCTCGTCGCCGATCCTGGCGGCGGCAAGGGCGCCTCTCTTATGGGTGTAGCCGGCCTTGACGCCCTGCTCTATCTCGGCGGGGACGGTATAGTCGGGGCCGCCGGTGCCGAATTCGGCCAGGCGGGAAGCGTCCTTGGTGAGGGGATCTCCGCCCTGGATGATGAATCCCGGGATGACCCTGTGGAAGAGCAGCCCGTCGTAATAGCCCGCCAGAGCCAGTTTGACGAAATTGTCCCGGTGCTTCGGGGTGGCCTTGTAGAGCTTGATGCGGATGGTGCCGAGAGACGTGTTCATGTCGAACACCGGCTCCTCGGGGAGGGGAGCGGCAGTGACGGCGGCTTCTTTTTCTTTCTTTTCCAGTTCCTTTGCTTCCGCCTGCGCCTTTTCGACGGCGGCGATGGAATCTGCCCGCGCCTGCTCGGCAGCGGCTTCCCTGCGGGCCCTCCGGGCCTCGTTGTTGCATCCGGTCAGTACGGCCAAAATGCAGAAGAGCGTCAAAATAATTCGTTTCATAACGCAAAAATAACTAATTTTGCTTTTACTATGGCAAATCCGCTCAAACAATTGGCAGGGGAGACCGGCATCTACGGCCTCAGCACCGTCCTTGCCCGTATCGTCAATTTCTGTTTCGTCCCCATCTATACCCGGGTGCTCAGCACGTCGGGTTATGGCGTGGTATCCGAGTTCATGGCATACATCGCGATCCTGCAGGTCTTGCTGGTGCTAGGCCTGGAGACCGGCTGTTTCCGGTTTGCCAATAAGGAAGGCGCCGATCAGAGGAAGGTTTATTCCAGTGCGCTGGTTGCGGTTTTCGGGATAAGCGCGGCTTTCCTGGCCTGTATGATCATCTTTGCGAGACCGCTCGCCGGGATGCTGGGGTATGCGGGTTACGAGTCCGTGATAATGTATATCGGCGGCATCCTTTTCTGCGACAGTATCACGGCCATCCTTTTCGCACGGTTGCGGCAGGATCATGCGGCGGTCCGTTTCGCCGTGATCAAAACCCTCAAGATTCTCACCGAACTGGGCGGCAATCTGTTGCTGTTCTTATGGTTCCCCGGTTACTGCGAGCGCCATCCCGGCAATGTGCTGACGACCTTCGTTCCTCCGACACCGGATTTTTCCTACGCCATTTTCGCCATCTTCGTCAGCTGTGTGCTGTGTCTGGTGCTGTTCCTGCCCGATATCTTCCGGCTGCGGCTTTCCTATGACGGAAAACTGCTCCGCAGGATGCTGGTCTACTCCCTGCCGCTGATGGTCGCGGCGCTTCCCGGCGTCGTCAACGATTTCCTCGACCGGATCCTGTTCCGCTTCCTCGATACCAATGCGGAGGCCTGGCGCTCCAGTCTCGGCGTTTTCCAGGCAGCGGTGAAGTTGAGCGTCATAATGAATCTGTTCATCCAGATGTACCGTTTCGCGGCGGAACCGTTCTTCTTCCAGCGGGCCCGGGACCCGAAGTCCAAGGAAATGTACGCCATCGTGATGGAATTCTTCACGGCCTTCTGCGGCTTGATTTTCCTAGGGGTGATTCTCTACATCGACGTATTCTCGCTGATCCTCGGGCGGGATTTCCGGAGCGGGATCGGCGTCGTGCCGGTGATGCTGCTGAGCTATATGATACTGGGGATGAATTTCAATGTCTCGATGTGGTATAAACTGTCGGAGAAGACCAATATGGCAATCTGGATCACCCTGGCCGGCCTGGTGGTCACGACCGTCGTGAATGTGGTCTTCATGCCGAAGTTCTCCTACTGGGCGGCGGCGTTCGGACACCTGGCGAGCTATGTGGTGATGTTCATCATCAGCACGGTTCTCGGACAGAAGTATTATCCGATTCCCTACCGCTGGGGGCGTATCCTGCTGTTCTTCGGCCTGATGGGCGCTTTCTACGGCGCCGCATACGGCCTCGGCGTCCGCTTCTGGCCTTCTCCCGGCATCCACTGGGCCCAGCTGGGAGTCAATACGTCCCTGATTCTTCTTTATTGCGGCATCTGCGTCGCGCTGCTCTTCGGCCAGTATAAGAAAATCGGAACTTTGGCCTGAACTGGCACGGGACTTGCAGTTAAAAAGGCAGAGACATAAATATTGATACAGTAATTTATTCCCGGGGTCCGTCGCGAGACAAACCCCGGGATTTTTGCTATATTTGCAGAATAAACACTGGGACTATGACATTTGTAATGATTCTCGAACTTCTGATCGTGCTGGCCGCCCTGTATGTGGGCTCACGCTACGGCAGTCTTGCGCTGGGGGCCATCTCCGGCATCGGCCTCGCCATTCTCGTATTCGGATTCGGGCTCGAGCCCGGAAAGCCGCCGACGGACGTCATCTACATCATCATCGCGGCGGTCACCTGCGCCGGCACCCTGCAGGCTTCGGGGGGTATGGACTGGATGATCCAGATCGCGGAACGCCTGCTCCGCAGGCATCCCGCCCACATCACCTTCCTCGCTCCGCTCGTGACCTTCTTCCTCACCGTGCTCGTCGGCACCGGCCATGTCGTCTATACGATCATGCCCATCATCTGCGACATCGCCCTCAAGAAGAACATCCGTCCCGAGCGGCCCTGCGGCGTGGCTTCGATCGCCTCGCAGGTGGGTATCACCTGTTCGCCGATCGCGGCGGCCGTCGTGGCCTTCGTGACCATCTCCAACGCCAACGGCTATATGGTGTCGATCCCGCAGGTGCTCATCGTGACCATCCCGGCCTGCCTCATCGGCCTGATGTGCGCTTCCCTGGCCTCCTACAAGCGGGGCAAGGATCTCGACAAGGATCCCGAATTCCAGAAGAGAAAGGCCGATCCGAAGATCCACAAGTATATGTACGGCAACTCTGCGACCACCCTTGACAAGGAGATCAGCAAGTCGGCCAAGGCGTCGGTGTTCATCTTCCTCGGCGCGCTGCTCGTGATCGTCTGCTTCGCGTTCTGCCAGATGTTCCACACCGCCGACGGCCGGAGCTTCGCCGAAGCGATCAATCTTCCCAAGATGAACATCTGCATCCAGATCATCATGCTGACGGCCGCGGCTTTCAACATCATTTTCTGCAAGGTCAACCTGCCCAATACGGTGTCGGGATCGGTCTGGAAGTCGGGCATGGTCGCGGTGATCGCCATCTACGGCATCGCCTGGCTGGCGGACACCTATTTCAGCAACTATATGGAAGAGATGCAGGCGATGCTGACCGGGCTTGTCACGAATTATCCCTGGACCATCGCGTTCGTCTTCTTCCTCGTCTCGGTGCTGATCAACTCGCAGGGCGCCGTGGTGGTGGCGATGCTGCCGCTGGCCTACAAGCTCGGCATCGCCGGGCCGGTCCTGCTGGGCGTGCTCCCGAGCGTATACGGGTATTTCTTCATTCCGAATTACCCCTCCGATATCGCCACGGTCAACTTCGACCGCTCGGGCACGACGGTTATCGGCAAGTATCTGCTGAACCATAGTTTCATGATGCCGGGACTGATCTGCACCTTCGTGTCGACGGTCATCGGCTATCTGATCACCAACGTCCTATTCGTACATTATTTCGCCTCCTTCGCGCAATGAGACGCTTCTTCCTTGTCCTGACGGCCCTGACGGCCCTTTTCCTTGTCTGTGAAGCGAAAGGTCAGAAATTTACCTGGCCGGACGGATCGCCCGTGGACAAATGGTTCACCCGGGAGCCGAAAGGACCTTCCGGCAAGGAAGCGCGCCGGTTTTCCGTGCTGGATTACGGCGCGACTCCCGGAGAGGAGGGATTGCAGACGGAAGCCATCCAGCGGACGATCGACGCGGCGGCTGCCGCAGGCGGCGGTACGGTGGTCGTTCCGACCGGCCGGTACCGCACCGGAGCGCTTTTCTTCAAGCCGCATACGCATCTCTACCTTTGTCCGGACGCAGTGCTGAAGGGGAGTCAGGACATCCGGGATTATCCCGATGCGGAAGTGCATATCGAGGGCGTCCTGCAGCCCTATCCCGCCGCGCTGATCAACGCCTACGGCGTGGACGGATTCAGCATCACCGGAGAGGGAATCATCGACGGGGAAGGCGCCCCCTTCTGGGATGCCTTCTGGGCCCGCCGCAAGGAGAATCCCGCCTGCACCAACCTCGAGGTCCGGCGGCCCCGGCTGGTGTATATCTGCAATTCACGGGATGTCCTCATCGAGGGGAATGAATTCCTCAATCCCGGGTTCTGGAACATCCATCTCTACAAATGCTCGCACGTGCGGGTGCGTGACACCCGGATTTCCGCACCGAAGTATCCCGTCAAGGCCCCCAGTTCGGACGGCATCGACCTCGACGCCTGCACGGACGTGCATATTTCCGGGGCGGACATCCAGGCGGGGGACGACCTGATCGCCATCAAGGGAGGCAAGGGCCCGCACGCCGACAATGAACCCGCCAATGGCACCAACGCCCGCATCCTGGTGGAGAACTGCGATTTCGGCTACGGACCGGGCGTACTGGTTTTCGGCAGCGAATGCGTGGGGGCGCGGAATGTAATCCTTCGCGACTGCCGGGTGACCGGAAATGACCGGCTTGTCTGGCTCAAGATGCGGCCCGACACGCCGCAGCGGTACGAGTACATCCTCGTGGAGCGAGTGGGCGGAGACGTGGGCAGCGTGATCTACGCCAAGCCCTGGACCCAGTTCTTTGACCTCAAGGGAGAGAAAGAGATTCCGAAATCGTATGCTTCCCATATCACCGTCCGCGACTGCGATCTTCGTTGCCGGCAGCTCCGGCGGATCGAGGAGGCGCCCGACCAGTATGAACTGTCGGATATCTCGACGAGCGGAAACAAGCTGAAATTCCTCTTCAACAAGGAGGAGAAAAAGGTGAAACCCTACACGCTGGAGGATCCGCTTACTTTCGCGGACGGACGGAAGGTGGAGACCTCCTTCCGGTGGCCGGCGCGGCGGGAGGAGATCCTTTCGATATTCCAGCGGGAAATGTACGGGCAGATGCCCCCGGCCGCAAAGATTTATCTGGAAAAGCTCGAGGAAGGGTATTCCATCGAGAAATCGGCCGTCCGGCGTCAGGTCCGGATGCGCTTTTCTCCGGACGGGAAGGGCCCGAAAATCGACTGGCTCATCGTGATACCCCGCTATGCGAAGGGCCCCGTCCCGGTCATCCTGACACTGAATTATTACGGCAACCATACGGTCCTGCCGGACGAGGAGATCCTCCTGCCGGACTATCCGCAGGACGAGCCGCTCAAGGAGCGGGGCGTCCTGAGCCGCACCGGCGGCCGGACCATCTATCCCGTGGATATGCTGCTCGCCCGGGGGTATGCTTTCGTGACGGCCTGTTACGAGGATGTGTCCCCGGACCCGGACCCTATTCAGCAGGAGTCGGATGCATATCACCGTATCTTCGATCTATGGGGGCCGCGGGACCCTGCCCGGAACGACAATACGACGTCGCTTGCCGCCTGGGCCTGGGCCCTGCAGCGGGGCGTGGATATGATCGGGGAAATGCCGGAGCTGGATGCTTCCAGGATTGTCCTGACGGGCAGTTCCCGCCTGGGGAAAGCGGCCCTTCTCGCGAGTGCGTTCGATACGCGCTTCGCCGTTACCGTCATCAACCAGAGCGGGGGAGGCGGCGTCCCGCTGTCGAAACGGAATTTCGGGGAAACGGTCGCATCGGAGGTGATCAAGTTCCCGCACTGGTTCTGCCGGGCCTACGACAAATATGCGGGCGAGGAGAAGAAAATGCTTTTCGACCAGCATCTTCTGCTCTCCTGCGTCGCGCCCCGTCCGCTGCTGATAGAAGGGTTCAACAACCCGTGGTTCGATACATACGGGGAATTCCTGTCGCTGAAAGCGGCATCACCCGTCTGGGAATTCCTGGGTGCGTCGGGGCTTCCGGACGTGGCCTGGCCCGAAGAGAATGCGACGGATGCCGTCGGCCGCGACCTCGGCTATGTCCGCCGTCACGGCTCCCACGGAATCTCCGCCCAGGACTGGACCTGGATGCTCGATTTCGCCGACAGGGCTATGGAATGACGAGCACGGCCGGTTTCCTCCCGCTCATAGGATCTCGCGTAACGAAATGGCGAATCCGCCGCCGCGTGCGATGCGGAGGGTGTACTGTTTGGAAGCGTCCACCGTCTCGCGGGTGATGGTGTAGGCCTGCGGTGCCGTCTCGTAATCGGCCTCCGGTGCGTCGGCATAGACCGTCGCCTCATACTGCGCGCCCGGCTTGAGGAAATCGAGCGTAAAGGTCACCGTCTGCTCCTCGGGACCGCCGACACCGCCGACATACCACACGTCGTGGGGCGTGGCGCCCTTAAGTGATTTCGCATCTTCAGGCAGGGCGTAAACGAAGCGGGCGGCACCGCTGATGACATCCTTCCGGCCGTCCGGCAGCTTGGCCAGCGACTCGGCGGAAGCATTCAGCGTGGAGAGTTTCGGATGACGTGCCGTCACGATGACCTTCCGGGGCTCCGCCTGGAGATAAATGCTTCTGTCCCAGTCCACCGCGACGTCCTTGATGAACTGGAAGGCGTCCGGGAAGCGCTCGTAATTCTCCGGGAGGTCGGCCGCCATCTGCAGCGGCGAGTAGAAGGTCACATAGAGACCCAGCTGGTTGCAGAGCGTATGGTGCATCTTGCCCTCCTGGCCGGGCGCGGTGATGGACATATCCTGCTCGAAGATGCCCGGGGTGTAATCCATCGGACCGCCCTGGAGACGGGTGAACGGCAGGACGGCGGTGTGGCCGGGGTTGATCCGCGCACGGAATTCGGTTCCCATCGCGGATTCGTTGCCGATCATATTGGGCCAGGTGCGGCACAGGCCCGTCGGGCGGACGGCCTCGTGGGCGTTTACCATGATGTGGTGCTTCGCCGCCTCCGTGATGGCATAATGATAATGATTGATCGTCGGCTGGCTGTTGTGGCGCTCGCCGTAGGGAATGATGAACCCGACATAGCCGCTCTTCACCGCGTCATAGCCGTACTGGTTCATCAGTGTGTAGGCCTTCTCCATCCAGCGCTCGTAATTCAGCGTGGATGAGGAGGTCTCGTGGTGCATCACCAGCCGGACACCCTTCTGGTGCGCGTAGGCGTTCAGCGCCGGCAGGTCGAAGTCGGGATACGGCGTGAGGAAGTCGAAGACAAAGTCTTTCTTCTTGCCGAACCAGTCCTCCCAGCCTTCGTTCCAGCCTTCCACCAGGACGGCGTCGAAGCCGTTCTCGGCGGCGAAGTCGATGTAGCGGCGGACATTCTCGTTGTTGGCACCGTGCTTCCCGTGCGGAGTCGAGGCGGCATAGTCGGTGACACCGAGCTGCACGGAGGGATAGTCATCGGTATAAGACCACTTCGTCTTGTGGGTGATCATCTCCCACCATACGCCGACATATTTGACGGGATGGATCCAGCTCACGTCCTCGATGACGCAGGGGTCGTTGAGATTGAGGATCAGACGGGAGGCGAGTACGTCGGTAGCACTGGGGCATACCATCATTGTCCTCCACGGGGTCTTGCAAGGGGCCTGGAGGCGGCCCTTGACGCCCTGCGCATCCGGAGTCAGGTGAATCTGGAAGGTCTTCCGGGCCGGATCGTACAGCAGGTTGGCGGCGGGGTAATCCAGCACGGCCGCCTCGTGAATATTCAGGTACAGACCCGCGTCGGTCTTCATCTGGATGGCCGTCTGCACGCCCCAGGGGGAGTAACCCTCCTGCGAGGCGTTCGGGATCCGCATCTCCTCGCAGTAGCGGCTGATCTCAGAGAGGCGGCACTCCTTGAAGTTGTATTCCTGCGAATCGTAGTCGCCGGGCACCCACCAGGCCGTATGGTCGCCGGTGAGGGCGAATTCGGTCAGTTCTTCCCGGATGTTGAAGTACACCAGTTTGTTCTCCAGCGGGAATTCGTAGCGGAAACCGAGGCCGTCGTCATACAGGCGGAACCGGATGTTCATCGCGTTGCCGAGGCTGTCCTTGAGGGAAACCAGGGCTTCGTTGTAATGATTCCGGATCTTGTCCTCTTCGCCCCATACGGGCGTCCAGGTCTCGTCCAGACTGTCCTTCTCGACGCTTACAACGGCGAATCCATCTTTGAGCGAGGTGCCGTCCGTGAGGTCGAATCCGAGTCCGCTCGGGAGAATGACATCCTCCCCGCCCCGTTTGAGGGCGTAGTAAGGCCTTCCGGATCCGGAGAGTCCGAATTGGAGCGTCAGTCCTCCGTCCGGGCTGGTCAGGAGGGTTTCATCCAGGCTGCGGACCGTTTCGCCGCAGGAAACGGCCAGAAGAAAGGCGGCCGCTACCCATAGTAGCATCTTTTTCATAACTTACAAAGATAGTAATTCCACCACAATAACTGACTTGGCGGGAACCCGCATTTCGTCGGAAAGAAGGATTTTCTCTCCTGTCAGCACATCCGTCGCTTCGGCCGGGCCGGGAACAATCTCGGCATAGTGCGACCAGGGAACGGTCACTTCTTCCGTCGCGTTATTGACAAAAACAAAAACCTTGTCCGTTTCATTGTACCTGAAATAAGCGTAGGTATTGTCCCTTCCCAGGAAATGAAGGGTCTTGCCGTGGTGGATGGCAGGGCATCCCTTGCGCCAGTTGAACAGGCGGGCCGTATATTCATAGAGGTCCGACACGCCACCCTTTTCACGCCCTTCCGGCGTGAAATAATCCTCGGGATCTCCCTCCCAGCCGCCGGGAAAATCGATCCGCTTGGCACCGTCATTATTTCTTCCGCCGTCGGCCGCAAAAAACATTTCATCGCCGTAATACAACTGCGGAATACCCCTGAGCGTAGCGAGAAGCGCCAGTCCGATCTTCATCCGTGCCGGATCGTGCTGCAGGACGTCCGCCATCCGGGAGTGGTCGTGGTTGGCGAGGAAAATCATCATATTCTCCGGATCCGCATACGCGAAATCGTGGGCTATGGAACCATAGACCCGCGCCATTCCCTGTCCCCATCCGGGCGTGTCCTCGTTGAGGGCCGCGACCAGCGACTCCCGGAGCGGGAAGTCCATGATACAGGGCAGATGACTGTCAAAGCCGTCGTGGTTCTTCGCGCCGCTTTGCCAGTAGGCCAGCTGGCTCACTTCGGTATCCCAGCATTCGCCGACGATATTCATCCACGGATATTCCTTCCGGACGGCCTCGCACCAGCGGCTCATCGGCCCGGGCTCGTTGTACGGATAGGTATCCACGCGGAATCCGTCCAGGCCCGCGTATTCCGTCCACCAGACGGCCCATTGCTGGAAATACTTGAGTACGAACGGATTGTCCAGGTTCATGTCGGGCATCGAAGGGACGAACCAGCCGCTTTCCTGCAGGTTGCGGTCATATTCGGAAGCGTGCGGATCCATATAGGCCGAGAAGAGGACATTAGTCCCGGTATAAGTCGGGAAGACGTGATACCAGTCCTTGAATGGCGGATTGTCCATCCACCAGTGACAGGTTCCGCAATGATTGGTAACCACATCCATCACGACCTTCAACCCATGCGTATGGCAGGAGTCCACAAATGCACGGTACAGTTCATTGTCACCGTAGCGGGGATCGATCTGATAGTAATCGCAGCAGGCATAACCGTGATAGGAGGCCTTCGGCTGATTGTCCAGCAGCAGCGGCGTGGACCACACGGCCGTCGCGCCAAGCCCTTCGATATAGTCCAGATGGTCTGTCATACCGCGCAGGTCTCCTCCGTGCCGTCCGAAATCCGCACTCCGGTCAGCCCCGTCGGGAAGTCCCTCCACCGTATCGTTGGAAGGGTCCCCGTTCGCGAAGCGGTCCGGCATGATCAGGTAGATCATGTCTTCGGAGGAAAAGCTCTTCCGCTGCTCCCGGGTGCGCGTACCGATCTCATAAGGGAATTTGAAGGAATCTCCGCCATCTTTCGGATTAAATACCAGCCAATACGTCCCGGGGCGGGCCGATGCAGAGACGGAGACATCGACAAACACATAGTCGGGACTGTCACCCGGAGTGACGCCTGTCACTTTCACGCCCGGGCCGCCGGCAATGGTTATGTCGCAGGCCGATACATTCTTTCCTTTCACAAGCAGCTGCAAAGGCATCTGCATTCCGGTCCACCAGCTCAAGGGCTCCACGCGTTCCACCTGTTCGCCGGAAGCGTCAGCGACAGCGGACGGATCAAACGCATTGCATCCCCACAGAAGCAGGGATGCAAGCAAGAAAAGACAGCTGTTTTTCATTTGCAGAGCACCAGGTATCCGCCCGGGCGGACGATCTGGGAAACCTCTCCCTCGGCAGTGCCGTCCGTAAAGAGTTCCGTGTAAGTCCCGTCCAGGTTGAGCGTGACGGAAGCGTCTGTTTCATTGAAGTTGGCGACGACGATCACCTTGTCGCCATCCTTCTCGCGAGAGAACGCCATCACGCCCTCCGGAGCCTCGATTTCTGCATAGGCACCGCCCCGCTCGCCGGCATCCAGCGCGGGATGGTCGTGCTTGAGCTGCACGAGTTTCTTGAAGAATACCGTGTATTCATTGTCGCTCCAGTCGGTGATGGGATCCTTCTCGAAGAAGGCCAGACGGCGGCTCAGGCCGATTTCCTGGCCGGTGTAGATGAGCGGCTGGCTCTTCGGGAGCGTGAAGCACAGGACAGCGCAGGCATTGGCCGCATCACCCATCCGCTCGAATTCGGTCCCCTGCCAGGAATTCTCATCGTGGTTGGAAGTGAAGGTGAGGCGGAACGCCGTTTCGGGGAAGCGTTCCCCGTCACGTACCAGATAGTCCTTGATATCCGTGACAGTCTTCTTATGGCTTGCCACTTCATTGAGAATATGGTGCAGCTCCCAGGCATAATTGGCGTCGAAGGTGCTGTCCGGGTTGGAAAGGTTCACGCGCTCCGCTTCGGCGAGGAAGTAGGCCTCCGGATAGTCGGCGTTCATCTTCGGCATCACGCTCTGCCAGAATTTGGCGGGCATTTCGCCGGCGGCGTCGCAGCGGAAGCCGTCCACGCCTTTCTTCAGCCAGAAGCGCATACAGCTGTCCTGTGCGGCCCAGACCGCCTCGTTCTCGTAGTTGAGGCTGCGCGTATCGTTCCAGTCATATTCATAAATGGCGTTGCCCAGGGAGTCGCGCTCATAATAGTCGGCAGGGCGCTGCGTCATCCAGATATGGTCGGGCGCGGTCTGGTTGGCGACCCAGTCGAGAATCACCTTGAAGCCCGCGTCGTGGGCCGCTGCAAGCAGATGGTCGAAATCTTCCATCGTTCCGAACTCCGGATTGACCTTGCAATAGTCCGAGATGGCATAATACGAGCCGAGCGACCCTTTGCGCTCCGCCGTGCCGATCTCATACATCGGCATCAGCCAAAGGATATCCACGCCAAGCTCCTTGAGCCGCGGAAGCTGGGCCTCCACGCCGGCGAAGGTCCCCTCCGGGGAGAACTGGCGGATGTTCACTTCATACATTACGGAATTGTACGTCCAGTCAGGATGATGGGCTGGGGAGGAAGTACGGGTGCAGGCAGCACAGGCAAGAATGGCCAGAATGGCCGGAATCATTTTTTTCATATCTTATAAACTACTGATGACCAGGGGCCGAGGGTGATCTTCTTCCCTTCGGTCGTGACGGATCCGTTCGAAATAATCTGTTCCACTGTCGTATAGTTCCCCGCCACGACGGTGGAGGAGGAGAAATTATGCAGGACGAGAAGGGTCTCGCCGCCACCGGACATCCGCCAGATGGCGACGCTGGCCGTACTGCTCGCGACCGCGGTCATTTCTCCTTCCAAAAGGGCAGGATGGGCATTCCGTACGGCGGCAAAGGCGCGGTAAAGATTCAGCAGGGAAGCTTCATCCGCATCCTGTGCCTCGACCGAGATAGACGGAGAAAGCATGCTGTGATCCACCTTCCCGCTCAGGGCAGCTAAAGGGACCTGCCCGCTCTTTGTCCATTTGATGGGCGTACGGACATACTCGTCTCCACCGGTCTGCCTGCCCCAGTAACCCAGTTCTTCGCCCTGATAAATAAACGGCTTGCCGGGTGAAGTCAACAACACGGCGGCCGCCAGTTTCTCCTTATCCAGGTTTCTGTCCAGGTCTTCTGCCGCCCGCGCCTCATCGTGATTGGAGAGTTTGATCGCATCGATGTAGCCGGACCGTTTGGCTTTGAAGCCATTACGGAAACCGGCAAGGGTTGAGGCAAAGTCGTCTCCCCGGTTTTTGCCGATCCGGTCCTTGAGCATCCACCAATAACTGAAATCAAACATGGAGGGAAGGCCTTCAAAATAAGGCGTGACAACAGACACATCTGCAAGGCATTCACCGACCATAAAGAAATCTCCGCTGCCGCCACGGGCCTTGTAAGCAAAATTGCAGTTGTCATACCATTGTTTGAGGAAGGCCACATTGGCCTTCGGCTGGTTCTGGTAGATCCATTGGACGGCATCTAGCCTGAACCCGTTCACCCCCATATCGATCCATTTAATGGCCGAAGCAAACAAAGCCTTGAATGCCTCCGACCTTCCAGCGGAGGCATAGGGGCCGTAATTCAGGTCCGGCATGCTGCCGCTGAAAGAAGCGAAATATTGAAGGGAACTGACCGGAACCTTGATATCGGCCGCCGTAGTGTTATTGATCGGATAAGGCGTGCCGAGCGTCAGGGCGGATCCGTTCCCGCCCCATTTGGTACCATCCTCCCACGAGGAGGCGTTGGTCCGGATCAAGAAGCCCCACGAAGAGGTAAAGTCAACGGTCACCTCATAGATTCCGCTGGACATTTCCTTGAAGCCGGCAAGCTGTCCATCACCGTAATACAGCCAGATAGATGCGCCGGAGTTGGTGGACACCGCCGCATCCGTCGTGGTCACGGTGACGGTCTTATTGTTCCAGTCAAGGGAAAAATGCAGCCTTTCTCCGCCGCCGGGAACCGGATGCCAGTCCCCCATGCCCTTATCCGTTCCGCCCCCGTAGTTATCGATCTTCCCCGCAGCGACGTCTGCGGAAGGATCCTCCGACAGCACATAATAGCTGCGATAAGGGCTGTTCGGGTCCGAAACGGCAGCCCTGAACCAGGGATTTTCGCTTCCGGAATGGTTCAGGACATAGTCCATGTAAATATCAATGCCTTTCGCCCCGGCCTTGTCGATCAAATTTTTGAAGTCATCTTTCGAACCGAACCTGGGATTCAGGGCCGAATAATCTGTTACATCATAACCGTGATACGACATGCATTGCTGGACCGGGGACAGCCAGATGGCCGAAACGCCCAGCGCCTCCAGATAATCCAGATGCTGGATGATACCTTTGAAATCGCCCCAGCCATCACCGTCAGAGTCAGCAAAACTGTACACGTTCAGCTGATACGTGATGCCGGCGGGGACGCTGGTCTGCGTTGTCGTCCCGGTTCCGCCCGGCGGCGTCGGATGAAGCGGACGGTCATCCTTGCAGGAAAGTGCAAGCAGGCAGCAGAATGCCAGGAGAAACAGTTTATTTTTCATAAATCTTATATTCGTACGCCCCCATTTCCAACATCGTGGGGACCATGGTTGAAGCACCCGTCAGCAGGTCTGTCACCTTGTCGCCGATACGCTCCATCGGCGATTTGGCCGAAACCGCCTTGCCCGTTGGATTCACAACCACGAGCAGGCCTTTGCTGCCCGAGGCATGATAGATGACCACCAGATCGCCGACGGAATAGAATTTAGGAGTTCCCGCCAGGAGGGAGGCCTTGGCCTGACGCAGGGAAAGGATTTTCTCAAAAGAAGCCGTAAAGGCAGGATTGGAATTCCAATTCAGCACGTTGACATTAAAGAACGACAAGGTGCTGTTATAGCCCAGTTCCTGCGAACTGTACACCAGGCCCGCCTCTCCGCAGAAGGCCATGATGGCAGTGGCAGCCAACAAGCCCTGGGCGCTTTTGTATTCCGCCACGGGAGACTGTTCGGAGGCCTGGTCATGGTTGGTAACAAAACGCATGATATGCTTCCCTTCCGGGAGCGAGGCGGATTCGGCTGTGACGGCCGTCACAAAGTCCGTGACGGAACCACCGCCGAAGAGGGCTTTGAGCGCCGTCTTGAACGGCCAGCCATAGATATAATCAAATCCGTCGGAAAGATAAGAACGGCTACTGCTCTCAGCCAGGAAAACGGCATCCTTTTTCTTGCCCTTCACCGCAGAGATGGCATCTTTCCAGAAATCATGGGGAACGCCGTCCGCGTAGTCGCAGCGGAACCCGTCCACATCGGCTTCGGTAACCCAATAGAGCATGGCCTCCTTCATGGCGGAACGCATCGGCGTGGAAGCATAGTTCAAGTCAGCCACGTCGTTCCACCCCATTCCCTTCGGAGAAATGATGACACCGCCTTCCTGCGTATACCAGTCCGGATGGGCGGTAATCCAGGCATGGTCCCAGGACGTGTGGTTGGCCACCCAGTCCAGAAGGACTTTCATGTCTTTGGCGTGCGCCTTCTGTACCAGCGACTTCAGATCGGCGAGCGTTCCATAGGAGCTGTTGACGCTCTTGTAGTCGCGGATGCAGTAAGGAGACCCTACGGCATTCTTCTGCCCGAATTCATGAATCGGCATCAGCCAGAGAATGTCACAGCCCATCCCCTTGATGCGGTCGAGCTGGCTTTCAATGGCCGGAAGACTCTTTGTCGAAGCAAAGAGTTTCGGATTGGCCTCATAGAATACCGGGAGGCCTTTTGCCGTTACCGAAGGGGTTGTCCCGCCCTGGGAAGGCTGTTCAGAGGGCTTGCAGGCGCACATAAGCGCCAGCACGAGGACAAGCAGGATACGAAGCGGTTTCATATGTAATAAAAAAGGGAGGGCAGGACAACCTGCCCTCCCGCATGCATTCAATTATTCAATAGGAGTTGCAGTCCCCGGCGTGAGTGTATAGAACACATCATAACCGGACGTGATCGATGCAGCATCGAACTGGCTCCCGTTGTTGTTATTGAAAATCAGGTTCATCGTGATGCCGGTTTCCGGGATCTCGAAGTAGAGATACTCCGTGCCGTCGACTGTCTGCTTGCCGCCGCTCACTGCGCCGGGCCAGCCGCCGTAGGCTTCGTAAGAACCCCAGGAATACAGGTGCAGATCCGCATCATCCCAACCGGTATTGTTGATCACAAAAATCCGGGCCTTCGCGGCGGAGAGCTCTTCGCAGGTGTAATCCTTGATCAGGAACCAATGATCTTCGCCGGTCTCAATCTTGGCGGCATCAAACTGGTTGCCGTCGCCACCGTTACCATTGTTGAAGATCAGGTTGGCCTCTTTGTGCGCATCCGAAGCGGCAATGTCGAAGCGGGCCCACTTGTATCCGCCGATGGAGACGGTCGCATTGGCCACGGCACCGGCCCAGCCGCCGAAGATCTCGGAGGTTCCCCAGGCATACAGGCGGAGATTCTCGCCCCAACCCATTTCATCCCTGACATAGAGGCTGGAAGGATTGTATTCCAGCGCCTCGTCGAAGATGGTTGTGGTACCGAGGAGGTAGAAGCGGTCTTTGTCGAGCCTCAGCGTGGTCTCGATGCGGTTTTCGCCATCGTTCTCATCGGAATGGATGATCGCGCTGACGGTCTGGCCGCTGAGCTTGCGGGGAGCGGTGAACATCAGGTAGTTGGTTCCGTTGAAGTTGACCATCTCGCCGGAAACGCCGGGCCAGTCGGTCGTATCGCCCGAGTCGTTCCACATATGGATGTAGAGATTGCCGGGCCAGTGACGCTCGTCGGTGAGGAAAATGCGGGCCGGATCGGTAATCCCGGTAATCGCCTCGGCAGCACCGGCGGTGAGCTTATAGGCAAGGCTGCCGGAAACCTCGACATTATCAACCTGGACACGGTTTTCACCGTCATTCTCGTCGGAGTGGGCGATGAAAGAGATGGTCTTGCCGTTGATCTCGCCGGGAAGGGCGAATACCTTGTAGGTGACACCGTCGATTTCCTCGGTCGCAGAGACGGCGAGGCCGGGCCAGTCGGTGCCATAACCGTCGGTCCAGAGATGGACGTACAGGTTGCCGGGCCAGGAAGTCGCATCCTGGATATAGAGTCTGTAGCCGGGCGTTGGATAGACCGGTTCCGGTTCAGGAATCTCGCCGAGCTCGGCCTTCTTGTCCATACCCGGGTTCTTGAGCACCTCGCAGCCGTCGGCTGTCACCTTGAAGAAGTAATCCGCGTTCTCGAAGGTGATCACAGGCTCCTGGTCGCCGGGGGTCTGGGCTCCTTTGTTGTTGTTGTTGAAGATCAGATGCTCTTCAAGCTGGTTGGCCTCGGGGCCGAGTTCGAAGTACTTGTAGGTGATGCCGCCGAGTTCCTCCGTGCCGGACACGGCAATGCCGGGCCAGGCGCCGCCCAGGTCGTTCTTGTCGCCATACATATACAGATGGACTTCCTGGTCACCTTCCCAGCCGGTGTTGTCGATAATATACACGCGGAAGTTAAGGTGCTCGGGCAGTTCGACCAGCGGACGGACGAGGAAGTCGTTGGACCATGCACCGGCCATATAGACGTTATAGCTCTTGCCGGTCACAGCGTTGAGCGTATGGTTGGGCTCCTCGTTGAGCGGAGTCACCTCGTGACCCTTGTCAAGCGCCACGAAACGGAAGCCGTCCGCAAGGGTTTTCCCCTCCAGGAAATTGGCGGGATTCAGATATACACCCCATTTGCGGGAGACAGTCGTGCTCTGCTCAAGCTGGTACTCGGGCTTGACACCCACCACGGAAGCGGAGTCGCCGATGGCCGGACCGATGATGTAGATCTCATCGCCCGCCACGATACCCGCAGGTGCGATCGCCTCGATCAGAATCATCCCCTCCTTGGCCTCGAAGGCCGGGTTTTCATGGCTGAAAGTGATCTCCTCAGGAGCACAGCTCGCAAAGGCGGCACCCAGTGCAAAGAGCAAGGATAAAGTTTTGAATATCTTTTTCATAATTCACTCACGATTAATAGTTGGGATTCTGTTCGAGTCCGGTGTTCACGGTCAGTGCCGAAGACGGAAGAGGATACCACTCATACTTGCGGTCACGGGTGGCAGGGAAGCCTTCAAAGCAGCGGCCGAAGAACCACCACTGGCCCTGGGTGAATTTGTCGAAACGGCGAAGGTCGGTACGCCTTCTCTCGCCCTCTCCGAGGAACTCAAGACCCCACTCGCTCAGCATCCAGTCCTTGTCGAAGGCCGAGAAGCCGGGACCGGGCGTATCCTGAACCTCTACCCAGTCGGCCGCATTGTAGTAACGCTTGCGGACGGAATTCACGAGCGTCTTTGCATCCGAAGAAGTGGCGATGCCGTTGAGGTTGCACTCGGCAAGCATATAGACCACTTCGGCCAGACGCATCTGGACGTCGTCGATGTTGATGAAGTTGATCCCGCAGGCATCCGGATAGATCGGATAGCGGATCAGGCGGTAACCGGAGTTGGTCTCGCCCCAACGCGGCGACATCACATCCTCCAGATCGTGTCCGGCACCCAGGAAGGAACCCACCTGATCGACATAGACCAGATCCTGCCCGGGACGGTCGGCATCAGCTTCGGCAGCCTTGTTGGTGCCATAGATGTACTGAGGTCCCATCAGGAACAGACCGCTCCAGGTGCCGTCCTCTTTGCAGACAAACGGTCCGCGACGGATGTCCTTGCGGTTCATACGCTCGTACACGGCACCAAGCTTGTCACCATATTCGGTCACGAAACTCTTGCCACCGTCGGTGCCGCCGGTAGGCTGAATCTTGCCGGTATTGTCGAAGGAAGGAGCAATGATCACGCAGTTCCAGGCACCGGCATTCGGATGGCTTCCGGAGAATCCCAGGATGTCCAGGGAATTGTAGGCAAGCATCGGGAATACCCGCATGTTATAGGCGTTGGACGGTGTATTGGCAAGATCCCATGCATAGGCGAAGATAATCTCCTTGCATTTCTCATTGCCGTCACTGTAAATCTCGCGATAGTCATCCGCGATGGAGTACTTGCCGTAGTCGCCGCGGAGGATAGCTTCGCAGATATCAGCGCAGTCCTTGTAATGATCCTCGCCGATATATACCTTCGCGTTGATCAGCAGGCGGGCTTTCAGGACGCGGTTGGCGGCCTGGTTCATATGGTTCACATCATTGACCGGAAGCGCCTCGAGCGACTCGTCCAACTCCGTGGCGATGAAGTTGAAGATGCTCTTGCAGCCGGCTTCGAAGGAGCCCTGGACTTTGGATTCGGACTGAGGAAGGTCCACCGTTTCTTCAGCGCTCTTGGTATTGAGCGGAAGGACGCCGCCCCAAAGGTCGAAGATCTTCAGGTAAGACCAGGCGCGAATGGTACGGGCCTCTGCCACGTAGGTGGCCAGTTTCTCGTCAGAAATCCCGAAATCTTCACCGGTTTTTCCGGTGATGTCGTACAGGAGCTGATTGCACAGGCCGATGGTGCTCCAGGTACCGGTCCAGGCATTACGGATAATGACCGACTCCGGTGTCCAGGTATGGGTCGAGAGAACGAATTTCTCGCCCTCGTCATATCCCCAGGCGCCACCGTTCCATACACGCCAGGCAACCTGGTCGGCAGCGTATTCGTTGAGGCCGAAGAAATGCTCCACAGGGGTCTGCGCTTCATAATAAATCGAAGCCAGAGCACTCTGGAGACCGACCTCACCGTGATAGAAGGCCTCTTTATCGAGTCTGTCGAAAGCCTTCTCTTCGAGGTTGAAGCAAGCGGTCACGGCCATTGCCGCCGCGATAACCGCCATTATTTTGATCGTGTTCTTCATAATCAGTAATCATTAGAAGGTTGCGACGACACCAAGTGAAAGCTGGAACGCAAGCGGATAGGCACCGTTGGTGTCCACGCTCGGGGTCAGCCCCACAGAGTTGACGGCGGAAGGATCGGTCCCCTCATATTTGGTGAGGGTGAAGATGTTCTTGGCCGAGAGATAGAGACGGAGACGGTCGACATATTTCCAGTTTTCCGTATTGAAGTTATAGCCGAGGGTGGCGTTGGAAAGCTTGAAATAATCGCCTCTGGAGAGGAAGAAATCAGAGAACTGGCCGCCGGCGGTCACGATGTCACGGTACTTGGTGTAAGCGGTGCGGTATACATTTCCGCCGCCGTTCATACCCTGGAGACCCATGCCATACAGGCGCATATTGAAGATCTCGAAGCAGAACGCGCCGTTGAAGGCGAGGTTCAGATCCCAGTTCTTGTAACGGAAGGTATTGTTCCAGTTGAGGAAGATCTTCGGAGCGCCGTTGCCGATATAGCGCTTCCAGGAAGCGTCGGCCTGGGAGGCGTCCACGAGATTGCCCTCGTTGTCATAGACCTGGATTTCACCGGCCTCGGAGACACCGCCGTACTTATAGCCATAGAACTGGCCGACCTTGCTGTTCTCGGTGGTGCGGAACAGGTATTCGCTGGTTCCCACGCCCGGTTTTTGGTAGAGGTCTACCCAGGAGGCATTGTACAGATCGTTGGACAACTTCTTGAGTTTGGTCTCGCCATAGGAGAAATTGACACCGGTCGTCCACTGGAAACCGTCCTTCTTGTTGAATACATCATACTCCAAAGAGAGTTCGATACCCATGTTGTCGGTCGTACCCACATTCACAAGGATATTGCTGTGGATGTAAGGCGGCTGAGGAGCCGTATAGGTGTAGAGCAGATCCTGTGACTGACGGTCGAAGAAATCAATGCTTCCACGCAGGCGGCTGCCAAGGAGAACGAAGTCGATACCCACGTTCACGCTCTGGAGTTTTTCCCAACCGAGGTTCGGGTTGGCGTTGAGCGAAGGATAGAATCCGGTTATCCAGGATCCGTTGTACGGATAGGCACCGTGCGAAGAATAGGTCTGGATGGACTGATAGGAGCCGAAGCCGGAACGGCCGGTAACACCGTAGGAAATACGGGGTTTCAGGCTCTGGACATACTTGGAAGCTCCCTTCATGAAACCCATGTTGGCCATTTCCCATGCGATGGAAACGGCGGGGAAGTTACCCCACTTGTTATTCGCGCCAAATTTGGTAGAACCTTCCCGGCGGATGGAAGCCGAAGCGTAGATGAGATTCCTCCAATTGTAATTCACACGCGCGAAGAGACCGACGAGCCGGTAGGATTCTTTGGCGGACCACATGTCAGCCTCACCCTTGGCCAGTGCGGTACCTCCGCGGAGCTGGTTGTAAACCAGTTCGTCAAAGACGTAGCCCTGATTTTTGGCGCCAAAGCTCTCGGAAGTGAAATCTTCATAAGAGTATCCGGCCACGGCCTGCAGGGTATGATCCTGAAGCGACAGGGTATAATTCCACAGCCATTCGAGGTTGTGGGTCGTGTACTTGTAATGGTTGATGCTGGCTTCACCCTTGTAACCGCCCCAGTAAGAGTTGCCGGAATCGGTCGGGGTGTACCAGTTGGTCTTGTAGTCGTTGTAGTTCAGCGAATAGGTCAGCGTGGTGGAGAGCAGGTGCTTGTCACGCTGGATGATATTCACTTTGGCCGCGGCCGACGCAAGGAGATAGGTACGGGCACCGTTGGAGGTGTTCTCGAGCATCTGCTTGTACGGGTTCTTGGCATTGGTCGGGGAAGTCGGCTGATAATAAGAGCCGTCCTGATTGTAAACACCCATCGTCGGGTTCATCGAGAGCGCGGTGTCGAACATGCCGTCATCGCCATAAGTCTCTTTGACGCGGCGGACATTGGCATTGACGTTGAACTGGAGGCGGTTCTTGAGAACCTTCTGCTCCACGCCGAGACGGGCGCCGTATTCACGGCGGGCGTCCACGAGGTCAAGACCGGTCGCATCCTTGAAGTTGACGGAAGCATTGTAAGAACCGGTTTCGGTCCCGCCGTCGATGGAGATGTACTGGTTGACGTCATAGGAGAATTTTCTCAGAAGCATCCTGTACCAGTCGGTGCTGTAACCATAGTCATTGCCGCGGAGGGAACGGCGGAATTCATCCGGAGTGAGTACCTGCGGGATGTCTTTGGCGATGTTGGTGCCAAAGTAGGAATCGTAGGTCACATGGGCACGGCCCAGTTCGGAGGATCCCTTCTTGGTCGTCACGAGGATGACGCCGTTGGCACCGCGGGTACCATAGATCGCTGCGGATGCAGCATCCTTGAGGACCGTCATGGACTCGATGTCCTGCGGAGCCAGGTTGCGGATGTTGCCGCCGGGAACACCGTCGATGATCACGAGCGGATCATTGCCGGCCTGGAGAGATGTGGCACCGCGGATCTGGAGGCTTGCGCCGGAGTTCGGGTTTCCGGCCGCCGTCGTAGAGACGTTCAGGCCGGCCACCTTACCGGTCAGCATTTCCATCGGGCTGCTGACGCTTCCCTGGAGGAAGTCTTCCTTTCCGACCTGCACGATCGAGGAGGAGAGTTCCTTCTTGGAAAGCGTGCCGTAACCGATGACCACCACGTCATCCAGGAACTCGGAATCCTCCAGGAGGGTAATCGTTCCCGGGACGGCGGAGGCTGCAAAGGTCTGCGTAGCATAGCCGATGCAACTGACCTCCACGGTCGCGGATGCACTTGAAACTGTGAGAACGAAGTCACCGTCGATTCCGGTGGAGACACCGTTGGGGGTGCCTTTTTCTATCACCGTGGCGCCGATGACCGGCCCCTGGGAATCGACTACGACTCCTTTAACCTGGTATCCGCCCTGGGCGAATACACTCTGACTGAACGCTCCTGCGAGGAGGACAGCCACTGCGGTTAAGAATCTTTTCATCAGAGAGTTGTTTGTTAAACTTATTATTTGGTATGAATTGATTTCAGACGAATCAGCAGGACGCTGGCCGCCCCAAGGACCAGGAAAAGGCCCGCCACGATGAACATCGAGGCCTGGGCGCCTCCGACAGCGCGGAGCACCAGACCGCCGGTAGCGGCCGCAACAATCTGCGGCAGGCAGATCGTGCCGTTGAACAGGCCCAGGTAACTGCCCATATAAGGATTGCCCTCCAGGGCATTGGTCAGCAGGGTAAACGGCAGGGCGAGCATCGCGGCCCACGCGGCGCCGACGAGGAAGTAGGCGACGCAGGCGAGATACTGATTGTGGATAAAGGCGACGCCGACGAATCCGACGGCCCCGATGAGCAGGCTCACGATGTAAGCGGTCTTGAGGTTGCGGAAACGGGGCAGCACAAGGGCCCAGAGGATGGAGCCTACGGCCTGTACGGCGAAGACGACGCCCACCCAGTTGCCGGCCGCCTGGTATTCGGCGGAAGCCGTATCGGTCACGCCGCCCCAGCAATTGTAGGCCAGCGTTCCGTTGGAGTAAGTCCACATATACAGGAAGGCCGACCAGCAGAAGAACTGCACGAGCCCGACCGTCCAGAACGTGCGCGGCGCCCGGAATAAAAGCTGTAACAGGTTGATTTTCTGGCGTTTATCGCTAGTGGGGGGGTCAATTCCGTGGAAGGCGGCGTATTCTGCCGGCGGCATCTCCTTCACCTTGAAGAAAGTGTACAGCACGCAGGCGATGAGGATGGCCGCTCCCACATAGAACGAAGTGACAACCGAAGCGGGCACGACGCCTTCCGGGGCCTCGTTGGCGATGCCGATCCAGGTGAAGGAAATCGGCAGGAGGTAGCCCACGAGGCTGCCGGCGTTGCAGAGGAAACTCTGGATCGAATAGGCCTTCGCCTTCTGCTCCTCGCCGACCATGTCGCCGACCATCATCTTGAAGGGCTGCATCGCCACGTTGATGGAGGTATCGAGGAAAATCAGCGAGAACAGGCCGAACCACATGGCCATGTTGAGCCCGAGGAAGACCCGGGTGGAGAAGTGAAGGCTTCCGGCATTCGGCAGAAAGACCATCACCAGCACGGCGATGATGGCACCCACGATCAGATACGGCTTCCTGCGGCCCAGACGGCACCAGGTACGGTCAGACCACTTTCCGATCAGCGGCTGTACGAGGAGCCCCATCAGCGGGGGCAGGATCCAGAAAAAGCTGAGCTGGTGCGGGTCGGCCCCCAGCGTTGCGAATATACGGGAAATATTGGCGCTTTGCAGCGCGTATGCGATCTGAACGCCGAAGAATCCGAAACTCAGATTCCACATTTGCCAGAAGGAGAGTGAGCGTTTACCCATTGTGCGTTTTAGTGTTATAGCCCTCAAATTTAATTATTTTTACCATTTTATTTATACGCCCGAAGATGAATGGTTAAAAAAAAAGGACGAACGGGCGGAAATTCGGGACAAATATGCTATCTTCGCAGACGATGACACTGAAACGAACGCCCATCATTATACACGGGTTCGCTCTTCTTCACGCCCTGGTGAGCATCCTCTGCCTGGCAGGGGGTGTGCCGGATACGGCGCTCCTGACGCTGCTGACCATAGCCATGACGGTGCTGCTGGGACTCCGCTATTCGCTGACCATGGAAATTACGGCGCTGACGGTGGTCCTGGTGAACATCACGGGGTTTTTCCTCGGCACGCTGGGCGCCCGCCTGCTGAACCACTTCCTGCCGGAAAGCCTGTGGACGCACGCCGCCGCCACTTTTCTCACAACCGAGATCCTGGGCTGGACGATGGTCCTCTTCTCCGGGCATCCTTCCGTGGGGCCAATCCGCGTGGAGCCGCGCAAGCTTACCTGGCTTCTGGTCGCCGTCACGCTGGTTTTCGCAGCCCGCATCGTCATCGACCTTTTCTTCGGACAGGACGGATCGTCCCGGGAGAGTTTCTTCCGTACCTTCCTGTTCGCCATCCTTGCCGAAGCGGCCATCTGCTCGGTGCTGTACATGGTCAAACTGGCCATCGAATACCGCGAAGAGGCGCGCCGGAGCGAATTCCGCTACATGATTCTCAAGCACCAGGTCAACCCGCATTTCCTGTTCAACAGCCTCAACATCCTTGACTCCCTGGTACTGGACAGCCGTAAAGAAGAAGCCGATGTCTTTATCCGCAAACTCGCCGGCATCTACCGTTACATGACGGCGCATGAGGGAGAGAGTATGGTCCGGCTCAACGACGAACTTACTTTTACGGAAATGTATGCCGACCTGCTGCACGTACGGTTCCAGGGCGGATTCACGGTCCGGATGGAGGTCCGCGACGAAGACTTGAACCGGCAGGTCGTCCCCTGCTCGGTGCAGCTGCTGGTCGAAAACGCCATCAAGCACAATGTCGTTTCGGCGGACGATCCGCTCGGAATCACCATCCGCACCGACGGAACGCATATCATCGTCAGCAACGACATCAAGCCCAAGCTTACGCACGGCGCCTCCACCGGGCTGGGCCAGAAATACATCCGGCAGCAATACAAAGACATCTTGGAGCGGCAGATCACGATTGAACAGACCGGCGGGACCTATACCGTCCGGATGCCGCTCATCTAGACACTTCAAGCTATGATCAAAGCATTTATCATCGAAGACGAACCCATGGCCCGCCGCAGCCTGGAAAACCTGTTACAGACACATTTCCCGTATGTGACGGTCATCGGTTGGGCCGGCTCGGTCCGCGATTCGCTCCGATGGCTGGCGGAGCACGGCGACGAGGCGGATGTGCTCTTCATGGACGTGGAACTATCGGACGGCAATTGTTTTGAAATTTTCCGTTCAGCCACCATCAAAGCCGATGTCATCATGACGACGGCCTACGACAATTACGCCGTCAACGCCTTCAAGGTCCGCTCGCTGGACTATCTGCTCAAGCCCGTCGAGGTAGAAGACATGCACCGCGCACTCAGCCGTATCCTGGAGAAGCGGCAGGCGCCCGCCCCCGTACCGGAAAAGGCAGCCTCCGCCAGAGAGAAACTGCTGGTGCATCAGGGGGAACGGATCGTACCCCTTGCGGTCAAAGACATCGCGTATTTCTATGCTGAAGACAAGCAGACATGGCTTGTGACCCTTTCCTCGCAGCGTTACCTGGTGGATGATTCGCTCGAGGTGGCCGGAGAGCAGCTGCCCGCCGGGAAGTTTTTCCGCATCTCCCGTTCCGTCATTCTTTCGGCAGAGGCCATCGAAAGCGTACTGAAACTGCCGGGAGGAAGGATGAAAGTATCCCTCGCTCCCGGCATCAAAACGTATACGGACCTCACGGTTTCGCGTTCCCGGTCCGACGAATTTCTCTCCTGGCTGGCCTGAGTGCCGGTTAAACGCCTCTTGCCGCGTCACGCACCAGCGCGCGGATGTGCCCGCAGAGATCCTCGTCGGCAAGCAGGTCTTCGATCTTCACGTGCATCCTGTAGCGCCAGTAGTGGCGGGGGTTGGCGGGGATGTTGATCCGCTCGTCGGCGGGGTCGCCGGGATAGCGCACCTCACCGTCGATGGCGAGGTAATCCTGCAGCGGGAGTATGGCCAGCATTGCGGGTGACTTGAGGTGCTCGAGGACGATCATCTCCGCCGCCCAGGGCTCGCAGAAATAGGGGGCGTCGCCGCCGCAGAACATCATCCGGTTGTAGAATTTCTGTGTCAGGGCGCGGTCTTCCTCCCACCAGGCGCGCAGCGGCGAGGTGTCGTGGGTGCCGGTCGCGCAGACGCAGTAGTACGGATAGCGGGAAGGATCGGCGAAGTCCTGCTTCGGATCCTTCGGCATCCGCTGGATTTCGAGGGAGAGGATGTTGAGTTCTTCCATCACGGAGGCGACGCAGTCCGGAATCATGCCGAGGTCTTCGCCGCAGGAAAGCATTCCCGTCGAACGGAGCAGGGAAGGCAGTTTGCGCATCGCGCTCTCCCGCCAGAACTCGTTGTGGCGGCGGTAGAAGAAGTCGTTGTAGAGGTCGTTGAAACTGTCTTTCTGCCAGCCGTCCAGCATCGCGTAGGTGCGAGTGTTCTGCGCGGAGATTCTCGGATGGTAGTGGCCTTTCTGCCGGGGATCTTCGAGGAAGAGAACGTCCGTTTCGTCTTCCGGTGACGGGGTGACGTACATCCCTCCGGAGATGTCGAATCCTTTCTCGCGGAGTTCGTCGGCGCTGTAGGGCAGCGCGGGGGCGAAATGGCCCATCAGGCCGCTCTTGTATTTCGCGGGGATCTCCCAGATGCGGAAGAATCCCAGGATGTGGTCGATCCGGTAGGCGTCGAAGTATTCGCTCATCTTGCGGAGGCGCTCCTTCCACCAGGCGAAGCCGTTCTCGGCCATCTTGTCCCAGTTGTAGGTCGGGAATCCCCAGTTCTGGCCATCGGCGCTGAAAGCATCCGGCGGCGCGCCCGCCTGCATGTCGAGGTTGAACAGCTGCGGGTTGGTCCAGGCGTCCGCGCTGGTGCGGCTCACGCCGATCGGCAGGTCGCCCTTGATGGCCACCTTGTTGGCGTGGGCGTAGGCGACGGCTTCCTTCAGCTGGACGTCCAGACAGAACTGGAGCCAGCACCAGAAGGCGACCTCCGCCTCGTGCGACAGGGCGTATTCTTCGGCTTTTTTCTTGGAATACTTTGCGTAGGCGCCCCACTTGGAGAAGTCTACGGTGCCCTTTTCGTCCCTGAGGCAGCAGAAAACCGCGTAGGGGATCAGCCAGAAACTGTTGGCGTTGACGAAGGCCTGATACTCGGGATTGTCCGTCAGGTCTTCCTTCCGGGCGTCAAAAACCCTGTGCAGCAGGCGGAGTTTCTCCCGGTTCACCTTCTCATAGTCGATCCGGGGGAGGGCGTTGAGACTGTCACGCATCTCGCGGTAGGCCTTGTCGACGCGTACGCCGGCGTCCGGCAGATAGAGGAACTGCGGGTGCAGGGCGAAGGAAGAGACGGCATTGTACGGGTAGGAATCCTGCCAGGAGTCGGTCATCATCGTGTCGTTGACGGGCAGCAGCTGGATGAAATTCTGGCCCGTGGCCACCGCCCAGTCCACCATCTTCTTGAGGTCGTGGAATTCGCCGACGCCGAAACTGTCGGCGGTGCGGAGCGAGAAGACCGGAACGGCCGTTCCCGCGCCCCGCCAGGGCAGGATCTTGAATTCGGGAACCACGTCGCCGATCACGAGCGCCGCCCCTTTCGGGGGGATTTCGCCGGAATAGTGGTTGCGGCCCTCTTCCCAGAGGATGACGCCCTTGGTCTTCCGGTCGACGATGACATATTTGTATTCGAACGGATCCCGGGTTTCCAGCGTCAGGCTCCACCAGGGGAAACAGCTGTCGTCCAATACTTTGATCTTCTTCCAGCCGCCCAGCGTCTTGCCGCTGCCGGTGATGGCGAGGACTTCGTCGGGACGGATTTCGGGCGCGACGGTGCGGAGGATGACATTCCCTTTTACGGGTTTCGGAGCGCCGGCTTCCCGGCCGAAGATGACATCTCTGAAGGCCGACGAATAGAAGGCCGAATTCGCGGGACGCGCGAACCAGCGGTCGCGGATGAACAGGTCCCGGATCGCACCCTCGGGCGGCAGGAAAGTGTGCTCGCGCCATTCCTTCCGGACGGAGGCGGCGTCCCGGACGACTTCGTATGTATATTTCTGTCCTTTACGGATCTCATAGCCGGAGAGTTCGGCTTCCCACATCCCGTCTCCCGTATAGCGCATGCCGAAACTGCGCTTCCCGATGCGGACGATGAGCTGCTCGCCCCAGACGGTATTGTACTTCAGAGAAAAGTGTACGGTCATAGTGTTTTCATTGTGTTAGCAAATGCAAATATAATAAATTCTTTCTATCTTTGTGTTTATAAAAAAGTCATTATGAAACCGACCCGGCATAGTTTCAATTACTGGCAGTGGCGTGTGATCATCTGTTCGATGATCGGCTATTCCATCTTCTATTTTGTCCGGAAAAATTTTTCCTTCGCGATGCCGGCCCTTTCGGCCGAATACGGCATCGGAGACCTTCAGCTGGGTACGATCCTGACGGCGGTGGGTGTCATTTATGGCATTTCCAAGTTTGTTAACGGATTCATCGCCGACAGGGCCAACGCCCGCTGGCATCTGGTCATCGGCCTCAGTGTGTGTGTCCTGCTGAACTTCATCTTCGGATGGAGCGCCAGACTCAGCGCGTGGATTTCCGGCGCCGAGGGCGGCCCGGACTTTGTCAATTCGATGGTCTGGACCATCGGAATCCTTCTGGTCCTCAACAATGTCTTCCAGGGCTGCGGTTTCGCCCCGTGCAACCGCCTGATGGTACACTGGGTCCCGCCGAAGGAACTGGCGACCAAAATGAGCATCTGGAATACTTCCCACAGTATCGGTGCGGGCATCGTTTCGATCCTTTGCGGAGCGATTATCGGCGGGATGGGAATGAATATGGCCGGAGAGCCGGCCACCGTGGAGCAGATTGCCGCCAACCTGGGCAAGGCCGCGGACGACCCTGTCGTCATCCAGGCGGCCTCGCACGTCGGGGCCTGGCAGTGGTGCTTCTGGATTCCGGCCATCATCGGTGCGGTCGGCGTATTTTTCATCCTGTTTACGCTGCGGGATACGCCGAAGTCAGTCGGCCTGCCCGAGCTGGAAGGGACCAAGACGGCACTGGACGACAACGATACCGGAGAGGAATACCGCAAGTTCGTCAAGAAGCGCGTCCTGAGCAGCCCCGTGGTGTGGGCGCTCGCCATCTGCGATCTGTTCGTATACATCGTCCGTTTCGCGGTGCTCGACTGGGGCCCGAAGTTTCTTCAGCAGGGTGAGAGCGCACTCTCGCCGCAGCTTGCCGGCTGGACGATCGCCATCTTCGAGGTAGCCGGCTGCGCCGGAATGATTTTCGCCGGGTGGGCGACGGACAAACTCCTCAGGAGCAAAGGCCAGCGGATGTGCGTCATCGAGATGATCATCACCGCCATCTGTCTCGTCGGCCTGTGGCTGCTGCCCAAGGGCCATCCCGTGGCGATGCTGGTCCTGCTGGCCGTCTCGGGTTTCTTCCTTTATGGCCCGCAGGCGCTTCTCGGAGTGATCGCATCCAACCACGTGACCAAGAAGGCCGCCTCATCAGCGGTCGGCCTCATCGGTCTGATGAGCTATGTCAGTACGATTTTCACGGGCTTCGGCGTAGGTCTTCTGTCAAAGATCTTCCACGAGGCTTTCTGGAACAACCTATTCCTCATCATGGCCGGCGTCGCCGTTATCGGCGGCCTTGTCGTGCTTCCGCTGTGGAAGATGAAGGACGACGGGTATATCCACGAGGGGTAATTCAGTCCAGATTCATCCGGTGAAGGATGTCGAGGTGGACATAGCGGTTGCGGGGCCCGGGAAGGGTGCCTGAAATCAGATATTTCCCGATGAGTTCCACCGTCAGGGCCGCCTGGCGGAGGATGCCGTGCGTGACGAGGAAGTCGACGGAGCCGTTCCGGAGCGCCTGCAGGTTCTTCTCCAGGTCGTCGAAGCCGACGGCCGTCATTTCCGGATGGAGGGCCAGGAAGGGGGCGATGAGGTGGACGCGGGAGTTGGTCGTCGCATAGTGGCGGATGTCGGGATGCTTCCGGCGGAATTCTTCCAGGGTGGCGAGAATGCTGTCCGGCCGGCCCGGGTCGATGAAGACCGTCTGTATGGCGCACTGCGGGAAATGGGTCGAAATGTAGTCGATGAAACCCTGACGACGGGGCTCGTTCGGGTCGCCCTGATGCCCTTTGTCGCGCAGGATCCGGACCAGACCGATTTCCTGCGGAGCGCAGGAGACCGTCAGCAGAAAGGCTCCCAGCTGGCCGCTCCGGTAAGGGTCGATGCCCACATAAAGGAAGTTGCCGAGACCGTCCACCTTGTTGTCGATAAAGGCGAACGGAATGCCGGCCTGTTCCAGAAGGACGGTAAATGTCCGGATTTCCTCCTTGAATACGGCGTTGAGCAGGACGGCGGAGGGCTTGTCACCGTCCAGGATGGCCTTGCACTGTGCCCGGAAGGATGCCACGTCCGTCTGGTCGTAGAAGAACATCGTCGCCTTGAGACTGTACCCTTCCAGCGCTTCAATGCCCTCTTTAATGCCCCGGTGAATGAGCTGCCAGTATTCTCCGTCCCGGTAGGACGGAAGCAGGCAGGCGAGGATGAGCGCCTTTCTGGAGGCGAGAAGGGAGGCGTTCGGATTGGCGCTGTAGCCGAGCCGTGTCACTGCCTCACGGACCCTTGCTGCAGTCTCCGGGGAGAACCGTCCCCGGTTGTGCAGCACGCGGTCCACGGTCCCGCGGGACACGCCCGCCTCGCGTGCGATATCAAATACGGTCGGTATGCGTTCCGGTCCTTCCATCTTCGCAAAAATAAGACTTTTTACGATGGATTGCAAAAGGCCGGGCGGGTTTCAGGATGCGGTCGGGGCTGAGGGGTTGTTTTAATGGAAAAGTTTCCGTACATTTGCATTGCGTTCACGTGCACGCGAAATTGAAATTCTAAAGATATGGCAATGAAAATCATTATCCTCGGAGCCGGTATGATGGGCTCCGCCCTGGCCTTCCCGGCCGCAGAGAACGGAAACGTAGTTCACATTGTGGGTACCTGCCTCGACGACAGCATTATCGACGGCTACATCGCTACCCGCAAACACGAGAAATTCTGCCGTCCCTTCCCGGAGAACGTACAGTTCCATTATTTCAAGGACTGGAAGAAGGTGGCGGAGGGTGCCGACTTCATGATCGGCGGCGTGTCCTCCTTCGGCGTGGACTGGTTTCTGGAGGAGATCCTGACGCAGCTCGATTCCAAGATGCCGGTGCTGAGCGTCACCAAGGGCCTTCGCGCGACGGAGGACGGTACGCTGCTCTCATATCCCGGATTCTGGGAGAGCGAGCTCGCCAAGCGGGGGATTCACCGCGAGATCTGTGCGATCGGCGGCCCCTGCACCTCGTACGAACTCGTGTTCAAGGATCCTTCCGAGGTTGGCTTCTGCGGACGCGACCGGGCGACGCTCCGGATGATGAAAGAAGCGATGCAGCGGCCTTATTACCATATCTCGCTGACGGATGACGTGATCGGCCTGGAGAGCGCCGTAGCCCTCAAGAACGCCTATGCGATGGCGGTCACGCTGGCTGTCGGCCTCAATACACGCTGGCACGGACCGGACGAGCCGCAGCACTACAATTCCCAGGCGGGCACCTTCACCCAGGCCGTCCGCGAGACCCACGCGCTGATGCAGATGCAGGGCGGTACCTTTGAGAGCGAATGCATCGGACTGGGCGACCTGTATGTGACCATCTTCTCCGGCCGTACCCGCCGCTGCGGCGTCCTGATGGGCGACGGTCTCAATTATGACCAGGTCACCGAAGCGCTGGCAGGCATTACCCTGGAGAGCCTCGTCATCACCCGCGTGATGGGACAGGCCATCCGCCGCAAGGCCGAGCTCGGGCTCGTCGATTTGAAGAATTTCCCGCTCCTGATGCACATCGTCGATATCCTCGACAAGGGAGCGGCCGACGCCGACCTCCCTTGGGAAGCGTTCACGTTCGAATCTTTCAGATAGGATCTGGCACTCAGAACGCCAGGCCGACGTAGGCGGCGGCGTGGCAGGCCTTCATCCAGGGGTTGAAGACGAGCGAAGCCCCGAGCGGAATGGAGACTTTTCCGAGATCGAAGGATTTCTCGTAGGAAAGCCCGATATGCACCGGCATAAAGGGCTTTTCATAGTCTGTATAGTACCCTTTGAGGACGCTGATGCCGAGATTGAGGGTGGCGGTGCCGTATTTCTCGGATTCGTAGTAGGTTTCCAGTTCCAGGAAGGAGGAGAAGGATATCCGGCCCGGATCGTCGTTCTCGTCGGGGATCCAGTCGCCCCAGAAGAAGGTGTACCACCTGACATTCAGCGGGATGGCGGAACTCTCGTACGCCAGGCACACTTCGTCCATATGGTTGGTCTCGCCCTTGCGCCAGGAGAAGTAATTTTCCTGCATCGGATCGTCGGAGGCGCGGGCATAGTAGTCGGAGAGATGGATGGAGAAGTCGCCGATCGCATAGGAGATATCCCAGTCGATTTCTTTGTATCTCCCGTTGAGGGCGATGTAGGAATAACTGCCGAGGGTGAATCCGCCGACGTGGAATTCGATGTTCGGGTTGAGGTGCGCGCCGCACAGTTTATCGCCCCTCCAGAGGAAGGCGGAGGAGGCCAGGACGGATCCGTCGATGGACACGGGCGGCTTTTCGGCACGGAGCGTGAGCGGAGCCAGAAGCAGCAGGATCAGCAGTACTTTCTTCATAATTCTTTCTTCTTGAAAGACAAAGATAATTATTTTTTGCTGATGTATTCCTTGACGTCTTCCCAGCGGTAGTAAGGTCCGGAGCAGGCCTTCAGTTCAGGAATCGGGGTTTCCTCCTCGTTGGCGAGGAACTTCACCAGGACCACCCCTTTACGGTTCTTGTAGAACACGATCTGGAGGTTGGTGGCGAAGGGGCACAGCTTTACGCCATTCCAGTTGCGGTAGGCCTCCTCGGCCGTGAGTCTGGGGTATCCGTAGCCTTCCAGTCCGAAGTAGGAGCACAGGGCAAGGAAAGGCAGGTCGTGCCCGAAGATAAGGTCTGCAGCCACGGGAGCGCCGGCGATGGCTTCATCGGCTTTGCGGACGATTTCCATGACAAGGGGCTTTGCGCGTGGCATGCGCTCGTCGCCGAAAAGCGCGGAGTTGCAATGCCCCAGATAGAAATTGAGGGCGTGGCGGGCATAGGCGGTTTCAACGGCGTCCCAGGGCAGGAAACTGAAGCGGTTCTCATCTATATCGTAGGCCTCTGCGAATTGGGCGAGGGTGAAGATGGCGGAAATGAAGCGCTTGGCTTTGCCGCCCGAGAGTGCCTTGCCGCGGATCGGATCCGTGAAGAATCTTCCGAAAACGGCCATGGTGTCGATGGGAATATCCGTCAGCGGACCGTGGACAATATCCAGCGCTTTCTTCCTGACTTCTTTGGAACTGTTGCTGGCTATAAAGCGTTGATATTTAACCCCGCAGTCCCAGGTCATGACCAGGTCCTTCTTGCAGGCCCTGAGCGAGGAGGTAAAAGCCGCCATACTCACAAGACAACGCTGTACATCCGATGAAATGGCGTGCACTTCCCCCTGGCGGAACACTTGGGGATAGCGGTTGTACATCCTCCTGGCAAGCATTTCATGCTCCCTTGCACCTCTTGGCGTAAGGCGCCCGTCCATGCCGTCATGGAGCAGAATCATCTCCTTTGCACAGGCAAGGAGCGAATCGCCCGACGGGGTGATGATTCCCTCCTGAGCCGCCGCCTGGAGGCAATCCCTAAGCAGGACATAAGGCTCGTCAGAGGAGTGGGAACGGGAGCCGTGCCGGCCGTAGTGGCTTATATAGAAGGGTTTGAAACCCTTGGGCGCAGGGGTGTCTTTCAGCGGATGGAACTCATAAGCATGAACGTTGAACGACGCCCGTTGCGGGAATTCCCGGAGATATGCATCCATTTCCGGAGACAACTGGGCGTAGGAAGCCACGGTCTGGGTCAAAAGCAGTACACTGATGAGCAGTCTTTTCATTGGCTAAAACTTAAGAGGGTGAATAGTGGTAACGAAACGCTGCTCTCCGCTCCCGGGTGCACGGGCAACGTCCAGACGGATTACAGGGCGGAGGGATTTCTCGTGCATGGCCTCGCTGAACCAGTCCTGGTCAAGGCTCACCTTAGAGCCAACAGGCCCGGAAACCCGTATCCGGAGGCCGGCATCGCCGTCCCTGTAAATATACTCTCCGGGAGCGGTTTCCTCTACGGAACCGGCTCCAAGGCCGTTTCTAAGCGTAAGATGGCCGGAAGCGGGGCCACTGACCACATCGGTCACCACAAAGTATTTCTCATCCACGAATTCAATGCTGCGGCGCCGGGTAAGGCCCTCATAGGCCTGGTGCTCTACGGTAAGGCACTGGACACGTCCTTCCGGGGTCCACTGAAGGACCTTTGGCTGAGGTTTGTCATAATCCCTGTCGTCAAGCGTAAGGGCGTTGTGGCGCGCAGTGGCCTTGAAATAGGCCCTCCAGCGCTCTATTTCCTCGTCCCCGGAATAGGTATAGGCCCCGGCATCCGGCATCAGAACCTTGCCGTACGCCCAGAGTTCGAAAGTTCCGAAGTCCGGCTGCGCATGCCACATGCCGCGCTCCGTGGCCTTTACGGGCATAATGATGCTGCCCTCCGTCCAGCCGTTGCGGAAGCAGTAGAATCCCGTATCCGGATGGCCGGAGGATTTGTATGCTGGTGCATCACCTTCCTTCCCGTCTGTCGCGAACCATAGCAACTGCCGTGTGGCGGGGGAGTCGCAGTATCCGCTCACATCTTTCAGCAGTTCAGTATCCGCCAGGTCGTCGTGGCGGCGGGCGTCGCTGAAGCAGGGGTGCGTGCCGTCCGGATAGCAGTAGTCCAGGTAGTAGTTAGTCATCCGCACCAGTTGCCCGAGGCATTCCGGCGGGAAAAGGTCCAGCCTTCCATTGCGTACAGCCACCTGGATGGCTTCGTCATAGGATTCCACAACGCCAATGTGGTAGCCGGGGTCCAGTTCATAGTGGCAGCCGTCAGGATAGGACTGGCGGGTTATTTCCTCATTCAGATTATCCACGCCGGCCTTGATCCAGGATTCGGCATCCTTGAACTCCGGGAAGCATATTCCTGCCCGCAATATGCCGGAGGATTGATGGATAAGGTGATTTCCGGCCGGAGAGAAAGACCGCATGAGGACAGACGCGTTCTCATGGTAGGAGCGCAGGAATTCCATCAGGAACTCCGGAGTAATACTCTTCGAATCCAGGCAAAGGGTGAACTGCCTGGGCCAGCGCAGAAGGCGTATTCCAACTTCCAGCGGCCTCCAGGAAAAGCACTCGTTGGGAGAGTCAATACCGAGGGCACCGCTGCTCACCGTCCCCTTCTGGTCTGTCCCGAAAGGCCTGTAGGGGTTCTTCTTCACCCAGTCGCGAAACTCCGCAACATACTCCCGGGCATATTTCTCCTTGCCGGTCGTGCAGTAAGCCTTGGCCAGCGAAGTCCACCATCCCTGCCGATGGAGCTGCACCCGCATCTCGATGTCCTTTACCGGCCAGTACTCCCAGTTTATGTCTTTTCCGTAGTTCCAGACCGTATCTTCCAGGACGTGGAAGGTATGGTGAAGGGCGTCATCGGCCCAAAGGAAATCCTTGTCCGACGCTTCCCGCGATTCCTCTCCCGGGATGTACACACCCTGACGGGTGCGGTAATACTCCAGAAGGGCCTCGGACGCCTTTTCCCACTGCAGCCTGTCACAGCGAGCCTTGACCTCCTCCAGGCCGGGTCTGTCCAGATCCAGAAGCGCAAAGACATCCTGCATATCACCTGCAGGAGTGCAGGCGACAAGGCAGGCGAAAAAGCCCAGAAGTAAAATTAACCTTTTGGCAATCAATACTTTTTGATGTTGTATTTTTCTGCGCCGAAGACCGGGAAAACTCCCATCCCCCAGGGCTCGTGCCATGTGACGCTGCCATGGAGGCGATTCTCTGGATCGTACACGCCATACACCAGCTTGGAGACCTCCGGCGGAGCGGGCACCGTCTGGCCTCCCTCGAAGTTCAGGACTCCGATGGTCAGATTGACCCGGTCGGGGGTGTTGCCGAACATCCTGCCCCGGGTGGTGGAAAGGATGATGCGGTTGTGCTGGGCCACGATGTGGCCGATCGTGGACAGATGGGTGGCATCGTGGAAGACGATGGCTTCTTCGCAATTGTGCACGTACAGATAGTCGGCGCAGATATGCTCTCCCAGGACGAAACCGTAACGGAATCCCTGGACGGCCACGTTGCGGAGGATCTGGTCGTCATTCTGGTTGCCGGAGGCATGGAGGCCGATGGTCTGGCAGGGGTTGGGTTGGAGGGATTTCCCGAGGTGGGTGTCGCCGACATTCTCGTCCAGGCAGAACTGGGAATCCTCCACAATCAGTCTGGAGACGTTTTTGAGGAAGGCGGCCGAGGTCGTAGGATACATCCTGGCGGTATCCAGATGCACCCGGATTTCCAGATTCTTCATCGAGAAGACGTTCCGGGAGAACCGCCCGTCGCAGCTGTTGCCTTCCGGTGCGGCAAGCACCGCCCAGGGCCGCTCGAGCGAATCCGTCACCTCCGGCGCATCCCAGGTGGAATGAAGGCAGGTGTTGGGCATCCCCATCGTGCCGAAGCGGGTGGGCTCGAAGTTCTGCGCGACGCTTTCGGGCGGACGGACCTGATAGGTATAGAGGAGCTTGCACGGCATCTCCCCTTCGAACTGGATGTTGGAATCTCCCGCAGGGAGGATCAGCTGCGCGCGTACCGGAGCGCCGTCGGACGTGAATTCCTTGGCCGGGGACGAAAGGAGGTAGCCGTATTTCGTATAGGGGAAATAGAGTTTCCCGCCACCCCGGCTGTCGAGGTAGTCTATGGCCCGCTGGATGGCCTCCGTATCGTCCGTCACGCCGTCACCTTTGGCACCGAACAGCATTACGTTCAGCTGCCCCAGGCGCGCCGCTTCTTCAATGCGCCGCTGGGGAGACATGCAGGAAACAAGGACGGAAAGGGCAAGAAGGAGGATCAGGATTTTTTTCATTTCAATGCTGAACGATGTTGGTGCAGTCGTCGGTAACGATGAGCGGACGCCCGTCCGGCGCGCGGAAATGGAAGCGGACGTTGGAAATATAGACGTTGTTGGCGTGCCGGATGTAGAGGCCGGAAGCGGGGAGGGTATAGCCCAGTTTCCGGTTCTCCGGATAGGAGTCCTCGGCTTCCGGAACTTCGATCTGCGCCATGTCAGCCGTCCCGCCACCCGGCGCGGTGATGTCGATGTCCGAGAGATAGATGTCTTCGGGATACAGGCCCGGCACTCCCGTAATGGAGCTTGACATCATACTCTCCGAAACGGCCGTCACCCCGCTGATGGTGATGCCTTTCATCCGGCTTCCGCCGGGAAGATCCGAGCTGCTCCGGCGCCCCATCCGGATGAAAATCGGCGTCTGTACGTCCCGCATCGAGATATTGCTGATGTTGACGTTCTCGCAGATGCCGCCGTCCACCACTTCCACGGCAATGCCCGAAATCACAGTGACGGGTGCGGTGACGCCGGGAATCTTGGTGGACCATTTCCGGAAATTGTCTTCGCTCGCGGCGCGGACGGTGATGTTGCTGATGGTGATGTTGCGGTATCCGCAGGTGGAGGCGGTCCCGAGTTTGATCGCATTGCAGTTGGAGGCCGCGATGCAGTTGGAAACGGAGACATTCTCACACAGGGAAAGGCCCTTGAGGCAGATGGCGTCGTCCTCGCAGTCGAAAATGCAATTCGTCACGACGACGTCCCGCGACTCGATGTCGATGCCGTCGTTGTTGTAGTTGCAATGCGAATAGACTTTGACGCCGCTCACCTGCAGCCCCTGGCAACCCGTGTAATACTGCACCCAGTGGGCGGAATTCTCCAGCCGCACATCCTTCACCACGATATTCTTGCAGTCGCGCATCAGGATGATCGCCGGCCGCCCGCCCGGGTCGGCTTTCCCCACGTTGAAGGCCGGATCGCCGCCCTGGCCGTCGATCGTTCCGAGGCCCGTTATGGCAATGTTTTCCTGCTCCTGCGCGTAGATCAGGGCCGAGAAGGCGGACCTCTCGCCGTCAACGGTCATATGGGCCCTTTCGTAAGCGGAGATATCGGCGATTCCCACCAGCCGTGCCCCCATCTCAAGATGGAGCTCCACTCCGGACTTGAGCTCGACAGCCCCGGTAAAAAACTCTCCGGGAGGAACCGTAACTGTCCCTCCCCCGGAGAGGCTTACCATATCTATGGCCTTCTGGATGGCAGGAGCATTGTCCCTGCCCGGGCCTTCCTTCGCCCCGGCCTTTGTAATAACCACGTTCCGGCTCCCCGCCAGCACAGGCAGGGAGACCAGAATCGCGGCTATCACAGCAAGTACTTTTCTCATCCGCAACAAGAATCAACTACCACTCGGCAACAACCAGGTGGCCATTGCTGACTGCGGAGGTAATATCGTAAGTGGAACCGGCGCCACCGGAACCACTTCGTTCCCGGGATCGTCTCCAGGCTCCTCCTCCGGAGTCTCCACCCCCGTGCAAGCCAGCGCCACAAGCGCCAAAGCAGCAAGAAATATTTTTTTCATAATAGTACCCCCGGGGGCCGGTCAGGGCCGCCCGGGGTAAAAAAGTGTTAGAAACTGTCAACAAGTGTAGGCGGATCGGTTATGTCCGTAGCATGTTTACGACCCACAACGGCCTCGGCCATATTTTCATCGGTAATTACCTTACCTTGGCATTTGGTACCGTTAATAACTTTACAACCCGTGAAAGTCCATTCCTTGGCGGATTTTGCTGCGACGAACAAACCTGCACCGGTGTTGCCAAATGAGCCGCTTCCTGCACCAACGATATTGATTCCGGATTTTCCGATGTAGCAATCCGTCATAGTGTCCATATTACCACCTTCCTGTCCAACTATTCCACCAGTGTAACAGTTCGGCGAAGAACCGGTGCTCTGTACGCCTCCTGTATTGGTAAGATCGGCCACTGAAGCGATGTTGATATAGCCGATGACGCCACCTACCGCTCCGTTCTGCCCATGAGACTTGGCATCTTTGAGGTAGTAAACAATCTTTCCATGATTCTCACAACCGCTGGGATTGACGTTTGCATAGCCGACGCAGCCTCCCAGTCGAGTCCAAAGTTGATTATAAACAGTGATATTGCCCCTGTTTATACAACTGTAGAATTTTTTCGAAGTTCTGGCCGCGCCTTCACCGGCACCAGATGAAATACCTCCAATGTAGGTAACAATAGAGATTTTAGCTGATGCTGTCATATTATCGCAATTTCCGGAATTCGGACAGATAATGTCTCCGGTATTCTCACAACCGGTAATGGTATGCGAGCCGTTTGCAAGAAATCCTCCGTGGATACCACCGGCATACACAGCCTGGGAAACGGTAAGTTCCGAGAAATTAATGTCACCGGCGTTCTTGGTATAAGAGAAGCTGGGCGTAGAACTGTTACAGGCAAGCACGCCGCCGACATAGGTATAATACCTTGTTCCTCCGCTTATCGTGATGTCGCCGTCTTCCAGGTTCCGGGCATAGTCCAGACTGGTGTCAGAATCGTTCGCCAAAGCGCAGATGCCGCCCACGGCAATATGGGAGGATTCGGAATTCTCCAGAAGCGTACCTTCATTGCTATTATAGTTATCCGCATTTCCGGAGAGGGTATTGGCACCGTCCGCAACGCCGATCAGACCGCCCATCCTGACATATTCTGTAGCGGTAGTGGTATTGGAGAGGTTGGCCTGGTTCTGACAGTTGCTAAGGGTACATTCGGAGATGCTGCCAATCAAACCGCCGATAATGAGCTCTCCGTCAACTGACGTTGAGGAAGCATGTGCGATGGAGCCCTTCGAAACACATCCGGACAAGGTGGCACCGGAAGCAGTTTGCGCAAAGATACCCACATGGTTCATCGCCTCGGTAATGTTCAGCGTGGAATTCAGAGTAAGGTTGCTTGCCGTACCACTAAACTCCTCGAACAACGGTTTGGTGAGGCCGGAGATGGTGTGGTTGTTGCCGTCGAGGATGCCATCGAATTCGGCGACAGGGTAGAGGGCATCAATCTCCGCCACCTGCTCGGAAGTGAGCGTAATGTCGGCAACTACATTGCCCTTGACAACCTTACCGGGTTCGCAAGCCTCCAGGAAAGCTTTGAAGGTGGCGAAATCCTGGATATCCACCTCAATATCCGTGGCGCCGGGCTCCTTCAGCTCGACAAGGGTGACGACTACGTCGCTGATATAGAAGCGGTTCTTTCCGTCATTATCAGTAAGGGAGCCGATAAGAAGCTGGCATTCCGAATCCACCTTGTAAAGTCTTACAGTCTTGGTGTCCCAATCTTTAACCGTCGTAATATCAAGAACATGACCGTCCGAGAGGGATGCTCCTGTGTACTTTCTATAACTAGAACTGCTTGGAGTGTCAATCGTATTCAACGTAAGGTCCTTTTCAGCAAAGACTGCAATCTGAATCGGGCTGTCATATTTTGTGGCCGTTACCGTCACGTCGATGGTCGCTAGTTTGCCGGCCGGGATGCCGGAAAGGGCCGGGGTCACGACATGTGTGCGGCCTCCGGAAGCACCGACGCGCGAATAAGCGGTATGAAGGTAAACAGAGCTGTTGCCGAAGAAGCCCCAGCCGTGGGACAGGCGGGAGTCACCAAGATCGACTCCGGCACCGAAGAAACGGCTGCCGGTGTTGTCATAAACGGTAAATGAGCCTTCGGGATTCATACCGGAAGGTATAGTCAAATCCTTGTGGGCAGGCACAAAACCGGCTGCAACGCTTAATACATCCGGGCCCCAGCCGACTTCGCTGAAATCCTCGGCAAGAATCACATCGCCGACAGTTGCGTTGGTTACTGTCGTTGCATCCACCGGAGTAAAGGGAAGTGTCGTGACGCTGACAGCTTCAGAAGCAGTGTCGCTTTCCGTATCCTCTACGACGAGCCAGTAGGTGGTGGAAGGCGCGAGACCACCGAATGAGAAGCAAGGGCTCTTGCCATCCCAGCAGGAAGCATCTGCTTCAAAACTGTGGGAAACTACCAATTCGGTACAATTGCTATCGCTATAAAGGGATGCAGTATAAGGCTTGGAAACATCATACGCAGCATCGTAACCGATATGCGTCCAGGTGAACGCAGCTGTGCTGGAGGAAACGCTCTTCAGACTGAGGGAAATGGATCCGGGCTCGTAGAGCTGCTTGACCGTGACCTTGATGTCGCTGATGTTCATCCTGGCGTCGTTGCCGGAGACGTTCTTGGCGGCGCCGAAGGCGAGGCGGTTGCCCTTGAAAACGTTGCTGAGGGTCACCTTGTAGGTGTTCCAGGCCACTTCTTCCGCGAGTGTGATGGAAGCGATGTTGGATTCGAGATCGAGCGTGTTGGTCGGAACGGATTCGATAAGTTCGACTATTCCGGTGTTGGTCTGGACGGCGACGATCGCCTTGTCGGTCGCGAAGGTTCCATTGGACTCGCTGAAATATCTGCTGGCTGTCACTTCCACCTCGAGTGTCGCGGCCATTCCCTCGGGAATGTTGTCGAGGGCCGGGGTCACAAGGTGGGTCTCTTTACTTTGGCCAACCAGTTTGATATAACCGGGATGGATGTACAGATGCTTGTTGGCACCCAGCGCCCAGTGCAGAAGACGGCTGCCGGAAGCGAGCGCGTTGGTCTGGGCGCAAAGCTGTTTCTCGTTGGATGTGGCAGCAGCCTGGAAGGTTGCGACCTCGGAATTCGCGAAGGAGTCCAGCGAGGTGGGGAAATAACCTGCACCAGCGCCAACCATATCGCAGTCCCAGCGGAGTTCGCTGAAGTCTTCGGCCAGGATCACGTCGCCTTCTTCGGCGGGCGTGGAAGACGCCTGTACGATTGTGAATTCTTCAGTGGTGACAGGCAGGAGGTTACTGTCGACATTGTGCGCCGTGTTGGTCACCTTCACATAGTAGGTGGTGCCGGAGGCAAGGCCGCTGATGCAGAAGCGCGGGGACTGGCCGCCCCAGCAGGCATTGCCGGCGTCGACGGCGTAGCTGTCAACGAGGGCCGAGCCGGCCGCGTCAGAGTATACGCTGATCGTGTAGGCTGCCTCGGGAGAATTGTCCCAATAGATGACTGCCGTCGAACTGGTAATTGCCTCAGCTGCAATGGTGAAATCATAAGAAGCCGTATAGGCAAGCGCGGCGGGCGAGTACATCTGCCCGGGGGCGAGCGCCGACTTGAGCGTCGCATTCTTGCTCATCGAGCCGCCTTCGGCATCGAATGCTTCCACATTGAGGGTTCCGCTGAGGCCTGCCGGCACGCAGATGAAGAATTCCGCGGGCAGGGCGACCGGCGTCTCGGCGACCATCTCGACCACGTTGGAGACGGCTTGGGGCGCGTAGGTGCTGAAATCGGTGGTGAACGAGCCGCTCAAGGCCGAGTTGGCCGCACCGGTGAGCTTGACCTTGCTGATGGAAGCGGTACCGGTCAGGCTCAGGTGAATGACGCTCACGCAAGGGGAGAGGGTCAACTTGGCTTCGTTGGTGCTCTTGCCGCCCATAATGAAGGCCGCCGGATCGTAGGAACCTGCGACATAGTTCTGGGAGGCGGGGAGGGTGACGGTTGCGCTGCCGTCGCTGTAGCCGGATACTGCGGATGCAGGATAAACGGCGTTGTAAGGCGTGGAGATTAGACTCTCGAAGGAGAAGGTTGCAGTGGCTTGGCCATCGGCTTCTGAGCCGAGGGCTTCAGATGCGACACCGTTGACGCTGATCTTGTCACCGGCCTTCCAGTAGTTGGGCCAGGCGTCGCCGTCTTTCTCGCCGAGGGCGGTTTTGGTCGGAGCGATGCTGGCGCTGATGACGGTGCGGAACGTTTCCGGTCCGTTTTCTTCCTTTGCACAGGAAGCGGCTGCAAGGATGCTGAGTACTGCAGCGGAAAGGAGATAAATCTTTTTCATAACGGCAATACTTTTAATCATCCCACTCAATTACATCATTGTTGTCAGGCAACGGGTCGAGCGTGTTGCTCGCACACATCGCCGAGGGTACCCAGGCGCACCGGAGTACGCTTTCGGGGGCTGTGTAATTTTGTTTTGTGTTCATTATTATATTGGTTTTATATTTATTGCAGTTCGAGGATCTGGATGGTCATATCCGAGATGAGCATCATGTTGCTGTTGGTTTCTTTCTTCTCGACTTCGGGCCCGAATGCAATCCGGTCTCCCTTCACCACACCTTCGATCGTTACCTCAAATTCCTCAAGATTGGTGAGGCCGCCGCTGAAGGTGATGCTCTCCACATTGGACGTGAGGTTGAGTTTATCCTTATTCGTCTGGGAGTTGGAAGAGATCTCGTTTAACGAGATGCCGTGCTGAACGGCAAGGACAGCATTACCTCCGGACACCTTGCCAGCCGCGTGGACCGTAACCTTCAACTTAGCAATCGTTCCTTCAGGAATACACTCAAGTTTGGGCGTAATGATGTGCGTGCAATACTTGTAGGTACTCAGGAAGAGGTATCCAGGGCCTACATAAGCTCTGGCATAATAGCCGATCGCCCAATGGGCGAGCCTAAACCCGGCCTCTTTCTTGGCGCTGCTCGCCGTCAGACTCCGCTGTGCATACTGGTCGGTCGTCCCGACAAATCTCTCCGCTTCACGGGTCAGGAAACTGGAAGCGACATTGGAATCATACGCGGTGGAGGCGGATGCGACATCGTATCCGGCCGCCTGGGTAAGCTCATCCGCGCCCCAGCAGAGCTGTCCGAAGTCTTCGGCAAGGATGATATCTCCCACTTCCGCAGGATCGGAGGGCACTAAGATATTGTCGAATGCCAGGGTTGTCGCCGGAATCACCGGTGAGTCTTTTTCGGCATCGGGAGTCGTGTCAAGCACCTGGAACCAGTACTGCGTCTCCGGGGTAAGGCCGCTGAGCACGAACTTGGGCTGACGGCCGTTCCAGCAGCCGTCACCGGCGGGAATGCTGAAGGAGACTTCAAGGTCGGTACACTCTTCATCCTTATATAGGGAGATGGTGTAAGGCTTCGCAATGTCTTCCTCGGCCGAGCCTCCTTCTGTCCAGGTGAAGGTAAGGGTTGAAGATGAAGCACCGGCAAACTGGGCTGTGATGCCGTAGACTTTGTCGATCTTGAGCTGCGCGATCTCGACTTTCTCTTCCAGTCCGGGCAGGCCGATGTTGACCGAGGTGGAGACGCCGGTCTCCGGACCGGTAGTCAGCACATAACCGCCATCTTCATTCGCGAGGGTGAAGTCGTCATCGTTGCTCAGTTCAAAGCTGACGGCGTCGGCGGGAATCTGCACAGTTCCCAATTCGCCTTGACAGAGGATGGCGACGGGGTAGGCCTCGGAGGCCTGAACGATTATCGGCGTACCGACGGGATTGAAGACTCCGCCAACCTCAAGACCGGCAAGCAGGCTGCTCCTTACGGGAATCTTGCAGCCACAGCCGTCTTCAGTGACGACCTTCAAGGAAGTCTGCGCATCATAGATAAAGGAAGCATTCGTGCTTTCTACAGCGCCCAGCGTAAGGACACCATCGCCGGTAATTGTCCCCGCGCTCTCGTCATCGAGAGACCAGGTGAAGATGTGAGGCTCACCGTCGGAGGTGGTCGCACGGAGCGTCTTGGTCAAGCCGGGGTAACCGTAGATACTGGTCACCAGCAAGCCCGTCTCGTCTTTGATGGATACGCTGTACTGGAGTTCCGGATTGACGCTTACCATACAGGATGCTTTCCTGTTTCCGTCGGCGGAGGTTGCGACGACGTAGGTCACACCCTCGGCCTTGGCGGTAACGACGCCGTCTTTGACTTCGGCGTAAGTTTCGTCAATGACGCTCCATACCACGCCCATTTTCAGGGACTCGGGAAGGACGGTCGCGGTGAGGGTCGCGGTCTGCCCGACCAGAAGGTCGAGTTTGTCCGTGCTGAGCGCCACGCCCGTTGCGATATCGTTGCCGTCGGAATTCTTGTTGCAGGCGAAAAGGGCCGGCAGCAGGAGGATGGCTATTGTAAGGAATCGTTTCATATGCTTCTACTTGTTGTAGCGTACGGCAAAATAATCCATTGTGTTGTAGCCACTGTTGTTGGCGATGGTGCTCGAGTCGTAGGAATCCTCGGCTTTGGCGGCCGCTTTGTTGTTGCGGGGCGTCAGGCGGATGCTGACTCTTTCCTTCCCGAGAATTTCGGTTGGAAGCGGGAAGTCATATACGCGGGTGCCGAGGGTCTGCCAGTCGTTCTGCGAAGCCCAGATGGCGACGTCGGGAACGGTGAATTCACCGATGTCAAACCACTGGTCATCGGTGTCGGGCGAGCAGTCGAACGTGGTGAGCGAGTACTGGGCCTTCCAATAGCGCGGAGAGCGTGCCTGCTGGGAATTGTTGTACATCGCAAATTGCATCGAAACCCTGTCGGAGACGATGCCCGCGGTGCTGAAGATGATGAGCCAGCAGTAACCGCGGCCGTTGTCGGAATCCCACCAGTACTTGTTGGACCAGCTGAGTTTGAGGTTGTCCTTGAACCAGCCTTTACCGTCGGTGTTCTGGGCGGATTCCGTACCGTTATCGACCCAGGGCTGGTAGATGCCGCCTCCGTCGAGTTCGATGCCGGCGCCTTCCTCATATTTCCCTTTCTTGCTGCTTCCGCATTTGCCGATGTAGAAGTAGGAAGGGGAGAAATTGCTCACGGAGCCGTAGGTGTGGCATAACTCTCCGTTGCCCTTGGTGGCGAGGATGGCATCGGGAAGGTTGGTCGTCTCGAATTCGTTCGGGAACCTGGCATAGCGGAACTCGGTGATGATTTCGGAGAAATTTTCCGAGAAGTCTTCCCGCAGGTCAATTTCCTCGCGGGTGAGGTGGCGGAGCTGATAGCGGCCGATGTTGCCGTCTTTCTCGAAGCTCTTGTAGACTTCATGAACGACGATGCCTGTGATGTCGCCGCTGCCATAGGGAAGCCTCTCGCCGTTGCGGCGGTAAGGGCAGGTCATATTGGTGAACATATACATACTGCCGCCCTGGATGTCGCGGATCAGGATGGGATATTTGGCGAGGCGGTTGTAGCCGTGGAGGGAGGTGTAGCCTTCATTCACGGGGGTGAAGGGGCCTTTGCGCATCGCAATCTCGCAGTCCTTGATCTTGACGAGGGTGTTGAGGTCGTTGTCGGTGAGCTCGGAGATGCTTTTCTCCTTCCAGGGCATCGTGAGCGTGCCGTCCGCACTCGTGAGGATGTTGCTGGATTTGACGCCTTCGATGGTGTAGCAGACCGGCTCGTCGGCGGATTTCTTCACGACGGCGCCACCAAGCTTGAGCGTGATGAGGCTGTAGCGGGTGAATTCGTTCTCCGCGGCTTCGGTGGAGATGAGCCGGAAGCCATACTGGCCGTCGGCGCTCTCCAGGTAGGCGGTGCACTCGGTCTCGGAATAGTCAATGACGCCGGTGCCTTGCTTGTAGTCGGACACCTGCGCGTCACCGGCGTTGCCGCCTTCGGTCGTAGAAACGATGTAGCCCTCAACAATGGCGTCCTCGGGAAGTGTGTAGCCGCTTACCGTCGCGACATCGCGAAGCCCTTCGGGGGTGAAGACGGTACCGATGTTGTTGTCCGCGCGGGCCTGGAGCACAGAGATGGTCGCTGTATGCACGTCCTTCCAGCCGTCCTTGTAGGTGAGGACGACCAGCGCGCGGCGCATATAGTCCTGGTCGGTGTTGTCGATGGTCCGGAAAGAGAAGGCGCTGTTTGTAAGCTGGCAATCCGTGATCCACTCCGCATCGCCGGAGTAGCGTACTTCGGTCTTGATATCGCTTAGGGGGACGTTGATGTCGGTGACGACCGAATTGGCCCCGCCGGTGCCGTTATATACGACCATTGAATTGGCGGAGACATAGAATTTATCCTCCACGGCTCCGGTCTGGAACAGCGAGACAGTGTCCTTGCGGGTGTCGGTGATGAAAAGAATGTCGGCCCGGCGCCTGAACCCGTCGTTCGGAAGGACGTGGACGGGCAGGTTGCCGTCGGTCTCAAACGAAGTGGCGCCGAGCTGCAGCCAGTCTTTGTCGTCCTGCTCCAACAGGGTGACTGTGCCCTGCTTGTTGGCCAGATAGGAGACTTCGATGTCTCCGCCGTCTTTATCCACGTAGAATTCGTGCTCCGGCATTCCCAACTCATCGGGTGCGAAGACGGTGTGGCTGTTCTTGTCGCAGGCGGCAAGCAACAGGAGGGCGGAAGACGCAAGGGTAAATATCGTTTTCTTTTTCATACGCTATAGGGTCTGGACGACAGTAATCGTATTGGAATAAAGGGTGTCTCCATCGGTGGAGTTGTAGGAGCCGGCATCCGTATGGGTGAGCCTGACGTTCGCCGTGCGGGCCACACCGGTATCATTGGGCAGAATCTCGATGCAGATATTGTCCTCCTCCACTTTATCCAGGATAATCCAGGGGGTCTCGGGCTCCTGCCCCGCCGGGTAGGTGAGCGTGAGATACATCTCGTCCAGGTTGTAGACGAGGTTGGTGTTGAAGGGAATGATCTTCGTCTCCCCACCGGCCGGTGCAACAATGGAAGAGGAAACGTCCAGATCCATCACGACATCCGAATCCGAAACAAGGCCGCTCTGGTACATATTCAGCGTACGGGTTTGATCTCCGGCCTTGAAGACAAGGAGTACGCGGCGGGCGCGTCCGTAATTGATCTCATAGTCAAAGACCAGATAGCCGCTCTTGTGGCCGTTGAAGCGGTCTATGGACGCCCAGTCGACCTGGCGGTCCATCGCTACGGTCCAGTCGGTGTTCGAAAACACGGCCACCTGGGTACTGCCGCCGCTGGCGGAAAGCACATTGTACTCCGACAGGAGACCGAGGGTCTGGTCATACTCCGCCTTTTGGGCGCAGGACGCCGCCAGGAGGAGAGCCATTATGTATAATGCTGTCTTTTTCATAGATCTCTCTTATTAATCTTCATCTGCCGAAAGGCCGTACTTGTCATATTCCGGATTGGAAAGAATGCGGCCGGTGCGGGCGCACTGGTCATCAGGGATGGGATAATACTCGTGGCAGGGACGGATATTCTGCTGCACGAGGTTATAGGTGTTGTAGGCCAATACCTGGTCGTACCAGATCCCCCAGCGCACGAGGTCGTACTTGCGGCCGAACTCGCCGAACAGTTCGCGGCCCCGCTCGTCGCGGATCTCGCCGCGCAGTTTCACTTCGCTGATGAAAGAGTAGGGTTGGATTTCGGCGCGGGCGCGGACCTTATTGAGGTACTCCACGGACTTGGGGAAGTTGCCCTTCTCGCACCAGGCCTCTGCGAGCAGGAGCAGCGCGTCGGCATAGCGGAAAATCTTGTAGTTGTTGCTGTCGTAATTCCTGTAAATGCCAGGGCACCAGAACTTCGGCCCCATCCAGGAACGGCTGCTGGGGAAACTGACGCCGTCGTAACTCCTGCAGATGTTGTAATCGCGACGGATGTCGCCGGTACCGGTGGGAGCTACGTAGGTTTTCAGATAGCTCGACGGCCTGAGCGGCGTATAGCAGGTGCAGTTGGCGCCGAGCTCGGGGATGGTCACGCTGTCGAAAACGGCGGACTCTCCGTCCCTCTTGGGATAAGGCATCACGACGGCAGAAATACCAAGGCTGGAGGGCGGGGTGTAGTCAATGCCGCCGTCCTCGAATTCGTGGTTGATCTCGAAGATGGACTCCGGCGTATTCTTGTTGCGGAACATCACGTCGGAGTAGGGATACTGGCTCAGGTCCCCGTAGATCGCCTCGAGGTGCTCGCAGGCGTAGATAACATCGTCCCAGTCTTTGTTCCAGGCCGCCATCTTCGCGATCATCATCCAGCCCATCGCGGCACCGCAGCTGTTGAACTCCTGGTCGCTCGTACGCACCTGCGGAAGGGTGGGGACATAGAGCTTGAGCTCGTCGATAAGCGTCTGGCGCGTCTGGGTGGCGCTCATCCTTCCAAGTTTCGCGATACGGGCCATATCCTCATCATTCTCGATATAGTCTTCGTAGAAAGGAACGTCGCCGAAGAAACTGGTCAGGATGTAATAATAATAGGAAAGAAGGATGCGGGTCTCGACCTCGAAGGGAGACTTCTCGCTGTCCGAAAGGGGAGACCGCCGGATGCCGGCGAGCGTACTGAGGCAGTAGCGGATGCCGTACCAGCTCCATTGCCAGACGTGGGTGCCGGCACCGGGGCTTGCAGGGTTGATGTCGAGCCGGGCGTCCTTCTGGGCGGAGTTGTTTGTCGCCGCGAGATCCGTCGTTCCTTCCACTGCGATATAGTAGCGCAGGTCGTGAATTCTGTTCAGAGGGTCGTAGCAGCCGTTGACGGCGGCGCGGATCTGAACGCTGGACTTGAAGAAATTGTAAGGACTTACGATGGCGGAATCGTCCTCCTTAAGGCAGGACGTGGCTGCAAGCACAAGGGCGATAACCGATATTGTAGTGATAAACTTTTTCATACGGCGCCTTAGTATTTGAGTTGGATGGCAAACCTCACGCGGAGAGGCTTCGGATAGGAGGAGATGTCATATCCGTTGATCCCTCCGGAGGATACGTCGGGGTCGAAGCCGTTGTAATTGGACCAGAGCCAGAGGTTCTCTCCCGAGCAGGAGAGATACAGCTCGCGGAGGACCTTGCTCTTGATGTTGAACCGGTATCCGATGCTCACGGTCTTCAGGCGGATGTAGGACGAGTCGTGGATGAGGAACGAACTCGGCAGGGCGTCGCTGTCGAAGATGCCGGCGCGCGGAAGGTTCGAGTTGGGATTCTTGAACGGGTGCCAGGCATTGACCATATAGGCGAACTGGTTGGTGCGGCGGGAGCCGGCCATGTAGTATTCCGAATGGTTGAACACCTTCCCGCCCAGGGAGTACGAGAAGAAAACACTTATCGAGAGATTACCCATGATGGTAAATGAATTCTGGAAACCTCCGGAAATAATGGGGTCCGGGGATCCGAGGAAGACGATATCATCGGAGTTGATCGTGCCGTCGTGGTTCTGGTCGATGTAGATGGGGTAGCCAAGTTTGGTGGAGGCGGCATCGTTGGCGTAGGTATGGGTGATCTTGTTGCGCTCGATTTCTTCCTGATTGTGCCACACGCCGGCATACTGGAATCCCCAGAAGGAGTTGATAGGATAGCCTTTCTTGTATCCTACGGTCATATAGCCCCGTGTCGGGGATTTCTTTTTGATAATCTCCGACTCGGCTCCGAGATCATTGACCATCGAGGAATTGTGCGAAATCGTAAAAGCCGTACTCCATGTGAAGTTGCGCTTGACGATGTTCCGGGAATTGAGCGTAAGCTCCACGCCCTGGGTCGTGGTGCGGCCGATGTTTTCGTATTTGTTGTCGTAGCCGGTGTGGTGCGGGACCTGTACGGTAAGGAGGAGGTCTTTGGTGACGGCCCTGTAGCCCTCGAGCGAGATCTCGAGCCGGTTGTTGAAAGCAGAGAAGTCAAGCGCAATATTGCCCTCCGTGGTGGTTTCCCAGGTAAGGTTCGGAGATGCGATGCGGGCCTGCCAGTATTCCTGGCTATAGGTACCGTTCCAAGGATAGCCGCCCGAGCCGGCATCCATCCTCGCAAGGGACCGGTAGGCTTGGTTGAGGTCGTTGCCGGACTGGCCGAGGCTGATCTTCAGAGAAAGATTGTCCAGCCATTTGGCCTGCTTGAGCCAGGGTTCCCTGGAAATGACCCATTTGACCGCGCCTGAAGGGAAGAAGCCCCATTTGTGGTTGGCCGCGAAGTTGGACGCTCCGTCCACGCGACCGGTGAGGGTTAAGTAGTAGCGCTTTTTCCAGTTGTAGTTAGTGCGGAGGAAGAAAGCGATCTTGTCTTTCTTAACCAGATTGGTTCCGGCACCGTAGCTCTCTTTGTTGGCCACGGCACCCATATTGTTCCACTTGACGGCATCTACAATGTAGCCTTCTCCGTCAAGGGTGAAGTTGTGGCTGTCGAAATGCCGGTAAGTCTGGCCGGCGGTCGCGTCGAAATGGTGACCGTTCTTCTCCACGGAATACTCGAGGGTGTTCTGGACATAGAAGGTCTGCTCGCCGTAGTTCTCCCTCTTGGCCCAGCCGCCCATACCTTCCGTCCTGTGAGGAAGGGTGGAAGGATTGTACTGGTAGCGCTGACGGTCGAAGAAATAGTAGCTGAACTTCGTCTTGAACTTGAGTTGCGGGAGAATCCTCACATCGCCGCCGACGGTGATATTGAGCATACTGCGGTTTGTGTGGTCAGTGTTCTCCCTCAGACGGACGGAGGAATTGGACTGGATCGCAGAGGTGTTGCTCATAGGATTGTACGAATCGCTCGGGTTGATGAGCGGGGAGAGGTACTGCGCGGCATAATAGATGCCGCCGCTGCCGATTGAGGCAAGGTTATTGTCCTGCCAGCGGTACTGGTAGCGGAGGTTGGAATAGATTCTCAGCCACTTGAATACCTGATTGGAGAGGTTCAGGGTTCCGGTGAGGTTCTGTTTACCGCTCCGCTTGATGATACCCTGCTCGTCGTTGTAGGAGATGGCCGCATAGAATTTCGACTTCCCCTTGAAACCGTTGACCGACAGGGAATAGTCCTGATACGGGGCAATCCGCGAGACATCGCCGATCCAGTCGGTACCCTCCCCGTTGGTAAACGGGGTCTTGACGGAAAGGTTGCTCAGGGGCGTGTAATCTTTCATATTGGCAGACACGCCGCAGTGCTGCCAGTACTCGTTGCGGTAGATACCGAATTGCTCGGCATTCATCAGGTCGAGACTGCGCGGAAGCATTGAGATGCCGGCGCTCGCACGGAAGGTGACCGCGATATTCTGTTTCATGTCCTGGTCTTCGGTGCTGCCCTTGGTGGTGATGATAATGACACCGTTGGCGCCGCTCGCTCCGTAGATAGCGGTTGCGGAAGCGTCCTTAAGCACCGAGATGGCTTCGATATCCGCGGGGTTGATGTCGTTGAGCGAGGAAATGGCGTCGGCGACGCCGTCCACGACAATGAGGGGATCATTGGATGCGGTGATGGAACGGGAGCCGCGGATGCGGATCACGGCTTCGGCACCGGGCTCGCCGTCCGTGCTGGTAATTTCCATACCGGCGACGCGGCCCTGGAGGGCCTGGTCGATGGTCAGAACCGGTTCATCCCGGATATCCGCCATCTTGACGTTGGTGACGGAACCGGTCAGATCCTCCTTCTTGACGGCGCCGTAACCGATGACGACCACGTCTTCGAGCGTCTGGGAGGCATCGGGCATCATCGTGACGTCGAAACTGTTGCTCTTGCCCTTGACCGGGAACTCGTTGTCGGCATAGCCGAGGAAGTGCACGGAAAGATAATCGCCTTCCTTGCACTGGACGGAATAACGGCCCGAGGCGTCGGTCGTCACTGTTGAGGAGACAGCGCCTTTGGCGCCGCCGCTCTTCACGACCACGATGGCTCCGGTGAGGATATCGCCGTTCTCATCGCGCACAGTACCGCTGATCTGGCGGTTCTGTGCAAACGCGGGAATGAGCGCAAAGCTCGTAAGCAGAATTGCCAAAATCTTTCTCATACCCAGTCTCCTCCATCATCTTCTTCTTCGAAATCCTCGTCTATGAACAGTTCGCCCATATCGGCCGGCGTGACCTGATAGGCCGCGAAATTGTCGACGTGGACAAAGACCTGGTCATCGTTGTTGACGCTGAAAGTGAAATACGTCTTCGAACTCATCCGGTCATCGTTGCCCATCAGGAGAATGTACTGCAAATTGCTCGTTTCGGCACCCGTCCCAATCGGGACATTGACCCTGTAGGTGGTCTGGTTGATGTCGTAGAACAGGCCGCCGGATATGGTGATGTCCAGGGTAATGTTCTTGGAGAGGAACTCGTTTGACGTCACCGCCCACGCATTGAATGAGATGAAGTCGTAGTAATCGGCGGCGAGGACCGAGTATTCCTCCGTGGCATAGGTCTGGTTGCCGGTGAGGCAGACCGTCTGGTCCGGCTCGTTGGAGAAATCCTCAAGGAACAATCGCTTGTAGCCCTGGTGGACGGTCATAAACTTTCCCATTGAGGCCTCGGGGCAGGAGAAACTGAGCCGGCCCTCCCGTCTCGACAGGGAGTTCAGGCTGAGGAGCGACGCGGCGTCGTAGGTTACCACCCAGTGGCCCGTTTCGATCTCTTCGACCGATTTGATGCTGAACCAGTCCGTGCCCGTCGCATCCTGGTCCACGAGGTATTTCCACTGGAGCGGGAGGTTGGAGAGGACGTGGATTTTCCCGTCCTGAGCCCCTTCAAACGGGATCAGGATGTTGTCCACGGTCTTGCTCTCCGAAGTCTCGTACACCTTGATGTAGTCACTTCGGACAGGCCGTTCGTCCACCTTCTTGCACGAGGCGAGAAGGACGGCGAGGGACAATCCCAGAAAGATGAATACGTGTTTGTTCATATTGTGCTTACTGCAGTTTTGATATCTTGAAATCCGCTATGATGGGATAGTGGTCGGACGGAATGTAGAAGGAGCTGACGCCCGAATAGACGCGCTCCGTGTAGCTGTCCGTCTTCTGGTTAATGTCGATGCAGGCGTTGAGCATCGGTTTGGAGACGTACATATAGTCTATCCTCAGACTGCCGCAGGTGGGCAGAAAGTCATCGGGATAGCAACGATCGTACAGGTCGTAAAAAGGCGAGTGGAAGATCATGTAATCCTGGGCTTGGAATCCCAGCGAGGCGTTGTTCCATTTGTATTTGTAGTTGTCGTTCCGGCTATAGGAGTTGTAGTCTCCGGCCATAATCCAGAGCTCCTTGTCAGGATCCTTGCTCTTTCGGACGGTGCCGTCCAGGATGCAGGTCAGTTCAATGACGCGATAGGCTTCGCCCTCATACCTTTCCGCACTGGCCGCGCGGTCTTCCGGGGCGACACCTCGTCCATATTTTCCGTGTTTGAGATGGACGGTCACGATATTCAGGGGCCTCTCCACGCCGTCGACGTGGACCTGGTACCAGCCGCTGTAGTTGACGACGACAGAATCTGGTTTGCTCCCCTTCACGATAAGGACGCTGTCAATGGGATAGCGGGAGGTAACCACGCCGGGATAGTTGGTCAGTCCGTAAGGGGTGGAGGTCGACGGACGACGGGGGACGACGAAATGGTACTGGTGGCCCCAGCGGGCGCAAAGCTCTCCCCAGTGGGCGGGAAGATAACGCTCTTCGTTGGGCATATGGTCGTGCGTCCCGGTATAGTAGATCGTGGCACCTTCCTCGAACAGGCAGATGTCGGGGTCTTTGGATTTGATCCAGTCGACGAACTTCTGGTAGTTGTCTCCCTGTCCGGCCCACATTCCGTTCTGGATGTTCCAGTAGAGCACCCGGAGCGTCTTTTTCTCCTGAGGAGGTTTTTTCTCCCCGGCCTCGGCGACGATGTACGGGGCTGTCAGGAAGAGGGCCAAAGCTATTGCTTTGAGAATGGTTTTCATTGCGCGCAATCAATTAAGTGTCTGACACAAAAGTATAAAATTTATCCGAAGCATCGCATACTCCGGATAAAAAAGGAAATAGGATTATCTTTCGGGAAAGTGTTATTTATTGATAACCAATCAAATAAATATTTTTAGAAACTAATTTCGGGAAATGGTTAATTTGCCTTTACAGTTCGGAAATGATTTTTTGGAAGGCTTCTTCCGGGATGGCGAGGCGGGCCTTCAGGGAAGAGCGGAGGTTGTAGATGGTCTTGACCGAGCAGTGCAGCAGCTCGGCAATCTCCGTACTGTCCTCGATGCCCAGCTTGATGAGGGCGAGGATGCGGAGCTCGGTATTGAGGGTCTCCGTTTTCTTGGGAACGATTCTTTCTTCCGGTTTCAGGCAACCGTTCACGGTCTCGATATAATTGGGGAAAATATCGACGAAGACGGTATCGAAGTTGTGGAACAGCTCCTTCCGTTCCTCGGCCGTAATGTCCTTAGAAGGGCTCGTGAGCTCGAGCGCCTGCTCGACGTTCCCTTTTTTGAGACTGGAGTGGATTCTCAGGCGGAATACGTCCAGCCGCTTGATGTAGGAGGAGTACAGCTTGAATAGCACGCCCACATAGCGTTTCGAGATGTTGCCGGACCGTTCGAGGTCGTCGTTCAGGCTGCTGATCTTGAGGCGGTTTCCATTGATTTTCAGCAGGGCGAACACCAGTGCCACCAGAAGCAGAGAGATGAACGCCAGTAAAAAAAGGAGTTCCCTGTTTCTCTTGAGGAGGAGCTGATGGTTCCTGTCCATGATCTTGATGGCCTGCTCGCCTCCCTCGATGAGGCGCTTCCTGGAACCGAATCCCCTCAGCAGGGAGTAGTACGTATCCGATACTTTCTGGGCGGCCCTCACTTCATTGGCATTGTTCAGGATGGCTTCCACCCTCAGCAGGGAGGCAATGTTGCGGTTGCTGATCTCTACTTCGATAATGGCGGATTCGAGCAAGTCGTCAAGCGTCTCTCCCGTCAGTTTATTCTCGTAGTAGTAGGCAATCAGGAAACGGTCGTACAGGCAGGTCGCATAACTGCCCGACCGGAGATTTCTTATTGTCGAGAGGCGGATGGCGTTGTATCGCCTGGCTTCTTCATAATTCCCTTCCCGGGCCTCTTTCCGCTCCATATTGCGTAGATAGCGGATGCTCATCGAATCGGAGACGGCAAGGAGGGAATCCCTGTAAATCGTGTATTTCTCACGGTATTTCTTCTCAAATCCGGTCGCGCCGTTGGTGGTGGAATATAGTTCGTGATACTGCAGTGTCCAGGAATTGTAATAATCCTCCAGAAGGGATCCGTCCAGTTCCTTTCTCGGTATGGATGAGAGAATTTCGGCCGCTTCGACATACCACCCGCCAACCGTCAGCATGTTCGCCTGGCGGAATTCGGCGTAAAACAGCAGGGAGTCACTGCCGGTTTCTCTCGCAACCTGAATCGCTTTTTCTATATATAACAGGGCGGAATCCAGCACATAACTGGAGTACTCCATGGCAATTCTGCTGCAGAGGGCATACCGCTCGTCTTCCGTACTCTCCGGAAGCTTCTCCTTGATCGCCTGGATCGTCCGCTCCTTGCGGGCGGCATACACATCCGTGCTGTCGAGTTTGCTGAGCAGCTCGTCGACAAGTGCCCGCGTCCTTTCCGTGCGAGGCGTCAGGGGCCGCTGACAGGATAGCAAAACCGAGAGGGCAAGCAAGAGCAGAAAATGTTGTATTCTCATAACGGAACAAAGATATAATTATTCTTTGATATCCTGATTACGATTTCCCGAAAATTGTTTTGAAAAATATTTAATTTGTTGAAAATCAGATTTTTTGCGTTTCCCAAAAGAATTCCGTATTTCCTTTTATTTTCTTGATATTGATTTTTTGCCGGACTTCTTATAGTTTTGCAAAGTTACACGCGTGAGAGTGACACTAAAATCATAAAAATTTCATACAAATTATGGAAAAACGACTGTATCAAATCCCGCTGCTGGAGGAAATTCCTCTGGGCGGCCTGCTGGAGGATCCGTTCTGCGGCATGTCCGGCGGCGAGTACGACCCGACGCCGGGGCATTTCGACGATGACTCCGATTAACGATTAAAATCCACGATGATGAATTACAGTAGTAAAATTACGGGGATTTTAATCCTCCTTGCAGGCTGGCTACTTGCTTCCTGTAAAGCTGATGCCCCCGGGGATCCGGGCAACCGGTTTATTCTCAAGGCTTCCCTTGCGGAAGGGGTAACCAAAACAACGCTCTCCTTTGAAGATGACGTGTACAAAGTCCTCTGGCAGACAGGCGATAAGGTATCCGTTAACGGAAACTTGTCCGAGGCCGTAGCGGCTTCCGACAATGAGAAGAAAGCCGTTGATTTCAGGGTAAATGCCACCGTGACGGAGCCCTACATGGTGCTCTATCCCGGGACGAGTTCCACTGATGTGATCGCTCTCCCTGCTACGCAGAACTATGTGGCGGGCAGTTTCGATCCTAATGCGGCTGCATCATTCGGCAATGCGCACAAGTGCGGCTCGGATTACATCGCCTCCCTAACACATTTCTGCGGTGTCATCCGCTTCGCCCTCAACGGCACGGCCACGCTGGACCGTATCGAACTGAACGCCCTCAGCGGGGAAAAACTGTTCGGTGACTTTACCCTTGCTACAGATAGCAAGGGCTTTACCGGCAGCTGGTCTGGCGGTACTGCAGGTACGCTGACTTACAGTTTCGGCTCGGGCCTAACGCTCAGCAACTCCGACACACCGATCTATATCGCCATTCCGGCGCAGACCTATGCGTCGGGCATCGAGGCTCTGGTCTATCAGAAAGACGGCGCCTTTATGCGCCTCAAATTCTGGGGTAGCGGTGAGACCCTCGGTGCGGATGACATTGTGGTCTTCGAGTCCAAGACCTACGCTGCCGGCCGTACGGAGAATATCTTCGCCATCAACTCGCTCACGGCTGAGGCTGGCGGCGAGCCCACGGCCGAGGCCCCGGGGATCACGGTGGCGATGTACAATGTGATGAGGTTTGATTCGGATGATCGTCCTTCCGCGGCAACTACCGGAGACAATAATGGCAAAATAGCTCGTCCCGAAAATGCCATTATCCCCAGTTGCGCCGCGATGCAGGTGGCTCTTGGACAGGCTATATATAACACGGCTGCCGATGTGATCGGTTTCAACGAAATCGGCGCCGATATGTACAACTCAGGCCAGACCTATTCCCTGCAAGATATCGCCTCGGCCCAGGGCGCATCCTATACTTGGGAACTCAACTTCCCGGCCTCGAGTTCCGGCAACTATCACTATTGCAACGGTTTTGCTTACAAGTCTTCCGTCCTTACAATCAACGAGTCTGGCAAGACATGGCTCAGATACAACAGCGAGTCTTACTCTACCTCGAGTCAGACTGACTCCGGTGACCCCAACCGCACCGTCATCTGGGCGAAGTTTACCCATAAGGTTTCCGGCAAAGTCTTCTATTTCTTCGTGACCCAGCTTCCTACTTACGGTCAGGACGGCGGCAGCGGCACAAGCAACACCAACATGGCCGGAGGTGTCAATGCTTTCGCCTCAGCCAAGGCCGGTTCCTACCCCCAGATCCTTGTAGGCGATATGAACGCCGCACCCGGGCATAACAACGAGGCCGGCTACAACAAGCTCAAAAATTACTGGACTGACGCCTATGAGGCTGTCAGTGCGGCTGGCAACCTGGCAGCGTTCTATACCACTTATCCCGGTACGCAGTCCGGTACAGGAGACACATACCTCTATTCGATTCTCCAGTTCACCAAGAATCATCCTGAACGGCGTGTCGACCATATTATGACCCACGGAGCCTGCACGGCGCAGTCTTACAGGACTATCCGTAACATTTACGAGTTCGGCTCCGGCGAAAATGCTGTCACTTGTGCTCCCTCCGATCACCTTCCGGTTGTTTCCTATATTACTCTCGACTAATTTCACGGCCTTATGAAAAAGATTTATATACTCATTTCAGTATTTGCTCTCGCAGTCCTCGCCCTTGGTTGCTCCAAAGAGGTTGACGTCCAGGACGACCTGCAGTCAGAGGCCGTTAATGACGGCCTCGAGGAGACTATCACAGTAATGCTCTCCGTCCCCGAAACTCCTGAGACAAAGACGACCCTCGGAGCCAAGGACGGCTCTTCCTACCCGGTCCTTTGGAGCGCAGGTGACGTCATCACGCTTAACGGCACTGCGGCCTCCGAATTTACCCCCGCAAGCGGCAATGCTACGGCGACGGCCAAATTCAAAGTGACCAATCTCGCCGCGCCGTATAATTTCCTATACAGAGGCGTCTCCGGACAGTCCAATCAGGTGACTTTCCCTGCCAACCAGGCTTACGTTGCCAATGGCTTCGACCCCACAGCCATGCCGATGTACGCATCCCTCGCGGCCAGGACTGACAATGTCACCTTCTCTCATGTCGCTTCCCTGTTGAGGTTCTCCATCACCGGCGAAAAGAAGATTGATTCCGTTACCCTCACGGCAGTCGATGGTACCCAATCCCTTTCCGGCACCTTCACCATCGGTGCCGGCTCAAACGGCGTGTTGAACGGTAGTCTTACCCCTGCCAGCAGCGGCGGAGAAATCAATTATAATTTCGGCGGCCACATTCAGCTCAGCGATACCCCGTTCGTGTTCTACGTGGCAGTCCCTGCGGGAACCTATGCTGGCGGTATCAACCTTGTAATTGTGGACAATGACTCCGGCCACATGAACGTTGCGGTGCTGGATGGTAGTTCCAACACCCTCGCCGCAGGCAAGGTGATCGAGTTCGACAATATCACGTACATCCCGGCCAAGGAGAATAACCTCAAGCAGATCTGGAATGCCACAACCTTCCAGGAGTTCGTCACTGCCGTTGCAGGTGGCAACAAGACCCTCAATGCACGACTGACTCCCTCTGCTGCGAGCATTGATCTTTCTTCCGTCGCCAGCAGCTTCGCTTCCATCGAGGGCTACAAGGGCACCTTCGATGGTAACGGCAAGACCCTCAGCGGCCTTACCAAGCCCATGTTCGATGACCTTCAGGGCGTGGTGAAGAATCTTACCCTGAATTCCACCATCGCCGCAACCGCTGCCGATGGGTATCACTGGGGTATCTTCGCAAATCAGATTATCCCTTCCCTCGAGGTCGATGACGTTCCTGGTCTGCAGAACTGCACGGCCAACGGCTCCATCACCTGGACTCCGGCTTCTGCGGTTAACAGTATGATGACGCTCGGCGGCCTGGTTGGCAACAACAAGGGCGGTACTATCACCGGCTGCACCAACAATGCTGCCGTAACCTTTGCCAACAACGGTGTCTCCAACGGTAACCAGCCTTCCATCGGCGGTGTTGTGGGCCGCACCCAGAAGGGCGGTGACCTCAAGACCCAGGGCGAAATCTCCAGTTGCACAAACAACGGTACTGTTATTTGTGCAGCAGAATTCAGCCAGAATATCTATATCGGCGGTGTCCTTGGTTATCAGGTTGAGAAAGCCGAAACCATGAGCGGCTGCGTCAACCACGGCCTTGTGAAAGTTGCTTCAACCGCATCTACCGGCGCGGCTCTCCACCTTGGAGGTGTTGCCGGTTTGGCAAAGGGTACTGTCGAGAACTGCACCAATGCCAGCGATGGTGTCGTTACTGCTGAGGCCTGTTCTGTAACTACTTACGTCTGCCAGGGCGGTGTAGTCGGCCGTCTCAACCGTGAGGCTGATAGTTATTCCGGCCTTTCCAATGCGGGTACCCTCAATGCTGCCGCAGCAGATCCCAGCAGTGGTAGTTATATCGGAGGTGTCGTTGGCCGTTGCAACGAAGGTGCTGCAATTTCAGACTTCACCAACAGCGGTTCCATAAACTATACCGGTAGCAGTGAGCATCAGGTCTTCATCGGTGGCGTAGTTGCTACCAATACGCAGCATACACTCAGTTCCTGTTTCACAACCGGAGGTACCATCAGCTACAACGGAGAGACTACAGCCGGTAATATGTATATCGGTGGTATCGTAGGTTATGCGACCAAAGAAATTGCGAACTGCACCAACGCTATGAGCGTTAATGTGGGCGGTGCATTTGCAGGCACAGGCGGCAAGTATTATTCAGTCGGTGGTATTGTGGGTTCCATGTCTGAAAACGCACCCATTTCATCCTGCCTGAATACCGGCAATGTGACTTATAGTCAGGAGATCTCCAATTCGGCTTATTCCTTCCTCGGTGGCGTTGCAGGCCGTGCTATGGGTAACATCACCGATAGCAGTAACGGCGGCACAGTGACCTGGTCCGGCATGAACTCATCCCAGAATCCGTTCATCGGTGGCCTGGTAGGCGATACGGCCAATAACGTCGACGTAACAATCTCCGGAAAATACGGATCTGCAAGTGCTACCAACTACGGTAATGTTGTACTCAACACCAGCACCCAGACCAACAAGTATTTTTATGTCGGAGGTGTCGTCGGCCGTGCAAGGGCAACCGTTACTGCAACCAATGCCGGTCAGATCAATATTGCCCAACTTAAGTGTTCCCGTCTCTATCTGGGTGGTGTCGTCGGCACCAACTCAAGGGAGATGGGTTCTGGCAATGCCAATCTTGCTGCCGGTGATATTAACGTCTCCGGCCTTAATGTGAATTCCGATTATCTCTACCTTGGCGGTATTACCGGTCTCAATTCGGCTGCAGTGACATCCGCAACCAATGCCGGTGACATTGTCACCACTTCCGGTTCAACCTGTAAGAAGACATTGTTTGTCGGTGGTATTGTTGGTCGTGGCGAGGCGAACATCTCCTCCTGCACCAACAGTGGCCTGGTTTCCAATGGCTGCCCTCAGGCTTCCGATGGTTCATATACTCAGGTGGGCGGTATTGTAGGTTACAACAATGGCAGTTCGGCTCTCAGTAACTGTGTGAATTCCGGTAACGTTACCAACAGCGGAACCTCCAAGGGATGCATTTACGTTGGCGGTATCACTTCCGAGACAGATGCGGCCATCACTTCCTGCCACAATACCGGTGCCGTTTCCAATTCCGGCGAAGCACTCACCCAGAAGACTGATACAAAGGTTTACCAAATCAATGTAGGTGGTGTTGCCGGCCATAATGGAGGAGCCACTATTACATCTTGCTACAATACAGGTGCGGTTTCCAATACTGCAGACTCCGGCGCAGGCATTATGCTCGGCGGTATTACCGGTGAAGCAGCCGGAGGAACCTATATCACCTGCTACAACACAGGTGCGATTTCCAACACCGGTTTTGCCTACGATTCCGCCGAACGTGCAGATGCCGCTCTCGGTGGTCTGGTGGGTTTCCTGAACGGGGACGTTATCATGACCGGCACTTCTGCGGCGTATAACTACAACAACGGTCCAATCAGCGAAACGTCGACTACAGCCTATGTTGCTTTGAGTGGCATCGCCGGTATCATCAAAGGCAATTGCGAACTCAGTTTTGTAAAGAACCTCGCCGATGGTGATCTTACTTGTGCGGAAAATACCCGTAAAAAGGTTTACGTAGGCGGCTGCGTGGGTATTGTCCAGCGTCTCTTTACCATGAACGACGCATCCAATGCGGGCGATCTTAACTTCAGCAACCTTACCATTTATAACAACAGTTCAAGCAATGTGCAGGCTGGAGGTGTCATCGGAGCTTTCAGTGATTCCGCTGGCGACGTTGTAGATCCAAGCGCCAGTGATCCCGAGACTATCCAGGATGCCGAATTTACATTCTACAGGCTCACTAACTCTGGCGCCATTTCCTGCCCCAACTCAGGCGGAAATGGAGGAAATATGGCAGCTGCCGGAAAAAGTTCAACCGCATATAGTTATTTTGGCGGTATCAGTGGTGTCGGAAATACATTCAGCAAGAACTTCTACAATTGTACAAATACCGGTAATATCACGGTATACAACCAGGTGAAGACCCGTCTTGGCGGTATTCTAGGTTATACCAACCATAACCCCACAGGTTGTGTTTGCAATGTATCCGACAAGATTCTCTATTACCGATACAACCCTAAGTCAAATGGTGGTAAAGGCGAAATCGGTGGTGTTGTCGGTTATTTTAACTCGGATGAATTTGAAGATCTTACCTTCATAGGTGGCCTTCAGACCACAGGTTCTTCACCCAACTGCTTCACCGGTGGCCTTATCGGCCGCACCAAACAGGCTGGCACTTTCCTGAACTGCAAGGTCGGAAAGAACGGTAAGAATATCGTTGGTGCAAGATCCGGGAAATTTGCTAAAGATGAGGTTAGTGAGGCTGATCATATGACGGGAGGTTTATTTGTGAGTGCAGACGGTAGTTATGCATTTGATTTTAACGGTAGTATTGTTGCCACCGGGACCAAATGCCAGGGCACTACTATTACTGCGAGCAATATTAATGATGCTCTCGTTGGGCGAGAAGTGCCTACTAGCATTACCAACCCTCCTACCATCGGCAGCTGGTGATAATGTCTTTTTACCCCAGGCGCCCTGACCGGCGCCTGGGGTACCAATGGAGATACGCTCGGCCTACGGCCTCGGTATGACAGCCGCGCCCTCCGTTCACACCACGCTCTTTGACATACTGCTTACCGCAAAATTTTCGAGATCACTCCTTGTGATGTTGGAGGCAATTGCTATATTTGTATCGACGTCTCTGGTTCTCCATCCACGATCAAATGGAACAGCTTTTTTAATGTTTTTATGGTGAGGGTGCACGGGTGTCTTCTTGGCCCGTCCCTTCCGCAAAATCTTATTATTATGAGTAATTCCGTAAAAAAGAAAAGGGGGATAGTCCCCGTAAGTATCAGCGAGGTGGAGGACAAGATTGTCGTTATCCGTGGTGTGCCAGTGATTGCTGACGCAGATGTTGCGGCGCTTTATGGCGTGGAAACGAGAGAGATCAACCAGGCTGTTCGCAACAATCCTGACAAATTTCCACCACACTACATGTTCGAATTGAACGTGAATGAGTTACACGATTTGCGGTCAAAATTTTTGATCACAAATGTATCAGCGAAGAACCGCAGTTCCACGAAAGTCTTCACTGAGCGCGGACTATATATGCTAGCGACAATTCTACGTGGCGACCGTGCCCGCGAGGTGACTTTTTTTATCATTGAAACTTTTTACAAGGTACGTAGCCTGAAGCGGGAATTAGTGGAATTGCATTCGGAGACCGATAAAGAGATTCAGGAGCAGAAGATGAAGCATTTCGGCGAAGTCCTTTCAGACATTGTGATGCCGGATTTGGAAACTTCTGAGACTGAGTCCTCTTTGGAGATCAACTTCTTTATTGGAAAACTGAAGCACACTGTCAAGCGTGTCCGTAAGGAAAAGTAAATGCTTTCGGTAAGCAGTAAGAGCAATTTACCTCAGGCGCGCTGACCGGCGCCTGGGGTGCCAATGATTCCAGGGACAGCCCTGGAATGACGAAAGGGCAATAGGCCCTGAAATGATGATAGTAAAATGATTTGCCATATGAGACAAAGTGGTTTAAAGGTTTGGCAGATAGCTGCACTTGCGATTGCGGTTGTGGTTGGTTGTTCAAAGAATGAAGGACCGGCGGAGACGGACATCGAAACCGGATCCGTTAATGGTATGGTTCTCCGCGCCTCCCTGCCGGAAGGTGCGACCAAGACAGCGCTGTCCTTCGAGGACAATGTTTATAAAGTCGTGTGGCAGACGGGCGACCGGGTGTCCATCAATGGAACCCGGTCCGAGGCGGTAGCGTCTTCCGATGATGGAAAGAAAGCTGTCGATTTCACGGTGAACGGCTCGCTTAGCGCGCCTTATAAGGTGCTCTATCCGGCTACGACCTCAGCCAATGTCATTACGCTTCCGGCTACGCAGAACTATGTGGCGGGCAGTTTTGACGAGGAGGCGGCCGTATCGTACGGCAATGCGCGCAAGAGCGGCTCGGACTACATCGCTTCCCTGACGCATTTCTGCGGTGTCATCCGGTTTGCTTTGAACGGCAATGCCACGCTGGACCGCATCGAGCTGAACAGTCTCGGCAGCGAAAAGCTGTATGGTAATTTCACCCTTGCCACCGATGGCAATGGTTTCACCGGCAGTTGGTCTGGTGGTACTGCGGGCACGCTGACCTACAGTTTCGGCGACGGCCTGGAGCTCAGAAGCACCGACACGCCGATTTACATTGCCATTCCGGCCCAGACCTACGCTTCCGGCATCGAGGCGCTGGTGTACCAGCAAGACGGCGCCTTCATGCGCCTCAAGTTCTGGGGTAGCGGCGAGACCCTCGGCGCCGATGACATCGTGGTATTTGGTTCCAAGACCTTTGCGGCAGGCCGCACGGAGAACATCTTCGCCATCAATACGCTGACCGCCGAGGCTGGCGGCGAGCCTACGGCTGAGCGTCCGGGAATCACCGTAGGCGTGTACAATATCAAGATGGCTGAGAACCGTACAGGAACAAACTCCACATACATTAGCATGGACCGCGCCGATGTCCAGGCCGGCCTGGGTTCCACCATCGCCGGTATGGGAGCGGATATCTTCGGAATCAATGAAATCGGCGAAGACAACATGCCGGGCGAGACGCACGACATCAAAGCTTGGGCCATCGCCCAGGGGCTCTCGAGCAGCGACTACACTTGGAAGATGGATTATCCCAACAGGGTAGACAGGGACGGTAACTGGCTTAGTGGCTATACATATTCCGCGGATATGTATTACGCCAATGTATTCGCCTATAATAAAAACACCATCGCGGTCGAAGATGACGACTATGTGTGGCTTAGCAACGACCAAGACAATTACTACTCGACAAAGAGTGATGCATATGGGCACGGCCGTCATACGGCAGTCTATGCCAAATGCCGCCACAAGGTTTCTGGCAAGCGTTTCTGGTTCATCGTGACCCATTTTGACACTTATTATGGTAACGATGACGGCGACAATCTTCATAATCTGAAGAGTCTCAAGGAATTTGCCCAGCATCTCAAAAACGAGGAAGATCTTCCGATCATAGCGGTCGGAGACTTGAACTTCGGCTCGAAGGAAGAAGACAAGACCACCGACTGCCCCAACTACACCACGCTTACTTCCTACTGGACCAATGTATACGATACTATGTATGCCGCACACAATGCGGCAGGAGATCTCAGCAGTTGGTACTACAAAACCTACAACGGAACCCAGTCCGGCAGTCAGCATAGCTATTACTATCCCTTCATAACGTTCACAAAGAATCACCCGGACAGGCGACTGGACCACATTGTCTATAAGAACTCGGCGTCGCATACTGTGCTCCCGACCTCGTACAGGACCATCCGCAGGACGTATGAGGCAGAGGATGAAAACACCTGGTGCCCTTCGGATCACCTTGCCGTGGTGGCGTATATGACGTTTGATTGACGGATTCCAGGGACAAGCCCTGGAATGACGGGAAGGGGACCTTTGGAATGACGGGAAGGGAAGATTGGAATGGATTGGAAAACGCATACCATAAGGGCTGTGAAAGCCCTGTTGCTGGTGCTGGTGACCGGCGCCTGTTGCGGTATTGTGTATGCCTGCGGGAAAGACCCGCAGGGGCAGGGGGGCGAAGATCCGGAAGATGAGTTTACCGGACCTGTCACCCTTACCGTGGCGACATGCAATGTCCTCAAGCCGTCGGGACGACGCACGGAGATGTCGATGGAGACACAGATCGTGCGAAAAGCGCTCTATAAGTCAATTACGGAGACCAAGGCCGACATCATCGGCTTCAACGAACTCGATGAGAATTTCATCAGCGGCGCCCGGTATGCCCTTCCGGTCGCCTGCGTTGCGTTACAGAATTTTTCTTGGAAGCTCGAATGGCCCAATGACATCCACGAAAATTTATCCGTTTCCTACTCCTACGCAAACGGCTTTGCGTACAACAACGCGAAGCTGACTCTTGAGGAATCCGGCTATGTATGGCTGTCAAAGGAGGAAGATGCGTGGTATGTCAAGCCCGAGTCGGCGTACCTGAAATCCGGGAGCCCGGAGCGAACCTGCCTTTGGGCCAGGATGACCCACAAGGCCAGCAAGAAGGAATTCTGGCTGTTTGTCACGCACTTGCCGACCAGTTCCCAGGGCGGGGCGCCCAATATGGCCCTGGTCGTGAACCATTTTGCATCCCACAAAGCCGGTAACGCTCCTGCCATCCTGACGGGAGATATGAACAGTGCCCCCGGTTCGGATGGTTACAGTAATCTCACGAGATACTGGCAGGATGGCAACAGAGATGCCACCTGGGGTACCCTGAGCGGCAGTTCGACCAAATACTATTACACGGTGGAAGAATTTTCCGCCAACCGTACCGACCGGCGGATCGACCATATTATGACAAGGGGCTGCAAGGCCTCCGGCTATCATCCCGTCGTCGTCACTTACCCTTACGGCGGCAATTCCTGGTGCCCGTCGGACCACCTTCCCGTCGCCGCTACGATTACGATTGAATAAACCCGTATCGAGATGAAAAAATATCTGTACTTGTCTTTAATCTCGTTTGCGCTTCTGGCATCCTGCGCGAAGGAGCAGGATGTGGATCGCATTCCCGGCAAGCTGGTAACATTCACTGCGCTTACTCCCGAGACCAAAGCGTCCCTCGGCGAAAAGGACGGAACTTCGTGGCCGGTCCGCTGGGGGGAGGGCGACAAGATCGCCGTCAATGGCGTGGCTTCGGAGGCCCTCAGCGCATCGGAGGCCGGAACTCCCTCGGCGCAGTTTATCGTTACGGGCGTTTCGGCGCCGTATCACGCGGTGAGTCCGGCGTCTGCCGTTTCCGGCTATTCCGCAGACGGTGCGACCATCACCATCCCTTCCAGCCAGACCTGGTATGACGGCTCTTTCGATCCGCAGGCATATGTGATGACGGCATCTTCCTCGGATGAAATCCTCAATTTCTCCCCGGAAGTCGCCCTCTTCTCCATCACCCCGACAGGGGAAGGTGACGCCCTCATTACTTCCGTCCGCCTGGTCTCGGAGAACGGGCAGGCCCTGTCGGGCGCTCTCCAGACCGATTGGAGCGCACTTACGGCCGGAGACGGGGCCGAGAGCAACGTACAGATGAGCAGCCCCGACGGTGTCCCGCTCGGTACGCCCTGGGTTATCGCCATCGCTCCGGTGGATCTGTCCTCGGATGTCCTCCAGGTCATCATCACCGATGCCGACGGAGGCGTGATGATCCGGAAAACCACTCCGTCAAAGGCCTATGCCGCAGGCCGGATGTATTCGACAACCATCCCTTATACGCCCGATTTCACGGCCAATGTCTTCGGTACCGTCACCTGTGAGGGAGCGCCGGTGGAAGGTGTCCTTGTCTCCGACGGAGTCGAGATTGTACAGACCGATGCAGACGGCCGTTACTGGCTGCAGTCCGCCAAGAAGTGGAAATACGTTTTCATCACGATTCCCCGCGGCTATGAAGCCCCGCTTAACGGCATTCTCCCCAATTTCTGGAAGCCGCTCACGGCCGATGCCGATGCGCCGGAACAGGTCGATTTCACGCTGCATCAGGCCGCCAATGACGATTACACCCTGCTTGTGCTCGGCGATATGCACCTGGCCCGCCGGACCGACGACCTGGCGCAGTTCGAGAAAGTGGCCGGCTTCATGAATCAGACCATCGACGCCGCGCCCGGCAAGGTCTATTGCCTCACCCTCGGCGACATGACCTGGGATATGTACTGGCTGGCGAACAATTTCGGGTTCTCCGATTATCTCCAGACGATGAACGGCTATTTCAGCGGGATTCCCTTCTTCCACACGATGGGCAATCACGACAACGAGATGGAGGTTTCCGGCGACTATCTCAAGGCCCTCAAGTACACCGAGAATCTCTCGCCCGACTATTATTCCTTCAACCTCGGAAAGATCCACTACATCGTGATGGACAACATGGACTTCACCGATGTCCAGGCCGGCGAGGAGCATCGCAGCGAGTACAGGAAGAACTTTACCGCCGAGCAGCTGGAATGGCTGCGGAAAGATCTTTCCTACGTGGATAAGTCCACTCCCATATTCGTGACGGCCCACGAGCCGCTCGCGCGGCCTTCCGGCCTTGAATGGAACGAGATCCTGAACGGGGATGATGCCGATCTGGATACCTTTATCGACATATTTGACGGTTATAACGTGCAGTTCCTCAGCGGCCACACCCATAATCTTTTCAACCGCGACTGGACGCCGACCTTCACGGAGCACAACAGCGGCGCCGTCTGCGCCCGCTGGTGGGGGTCGGGATACATCACTCCCGGCATCCATATCGCCCAGGACGGCGCTCCCGGAGGATTCACCGTGTGGACTGTCAACGGCACGGAAACGACCCATTATTATCAGGCCGCCCTCCAGAGCCGGGATTATCAGTTCCGCGCGTACGACATGAATGAGGTCAAGGCGACCATTACCGAGGATCTGTCAAGCCATAGCGGCTACCCGAAATACTACAATCACATTCAGGGCTACGGCGACAATGTGATCCTCGTCAATGTCTGGGATTACGACGACGACTGGACGGTCGAGATCTCCGAAAACGGAACGCCGCTCTCCGTCGAAGAAGTCGGCGTCTATGACCCGCTTCACATTTATGCGATGACGATTCCCCGTCTGAACAATTACAACACTACAACCTTCAGCACCGCCAAGTGGCGTCACTTCTTCCAGGCGACGGCCTCGGCGCCCGACACGCCCGTGACAGTCAAGGTCACCGACCGCTACGGAAATGTTTACACCGAGGAGATGACCCGCCCGAAGGCGTTCACGATTGATGATTATAAGAATGAGGTGCAGTACACCAGGCCGGAGGCCAACTACGTTACCGGCAGTTCTTCATCCCTGGTATTCGGTTGGACAGTCGGCGGTACGGCCGCGGAGGATGCGGATGTGCCCTATAAACTGGAACTTTTCAGCGACTCCGCATGCTCCAACCCTGTCGTCTCCTTCGACATTCCGGCGGGCAGTTCCTGCTGGGGCGGAAAGGCGCTCAGGTTTACGTTCGGCAGCCTCCAGCCTTCGACGACGTATTATTTCAAGGTTACAAACACCCGGAAGGGCGAGTCCTCCGATGTCATTTCGGGGACAACCGATGCCTTTACGGTAGTGGATCCTTCGACCGTTTCCAACGCCGGGGCCGGTGACGTGATCCTTGCCGAAGACTTCAGCGAGATCGGCTGGGGGGCCGACATGCTTGCAAACGCAGCCGGCTTCATTCCTGCGGGCAAACCGCTGGATCTATTAAGCGGCAACTATACTACAGCCGAAGGCTCTTTCCTGGTATTTGACAACACGTCGGGCCGTATCTACGGCGAAACCCGGGTTACATCCGACAAGAGGCTTTACAACTGGGGCTTCTTCGGCAACAGCTCAGTTTACGCCTATGCCGGGTATCTGCGCGTCGGCTCATCGTCAACCGGCGCACGCACGCACATCGTTTCTCCGGCGCTTTCCGGTATCCCGGAAGGGAAGACGGCAACTGTGGATGTTACCGTAACGTCCAGCGTATATAACTCCGGGGCCGATGTCGCGGTGTTTGTCAACGATCATTCCACCCTCACGCTTGTGCTGGCTCCGGACCAGAAAGAGAGTACCGATCCCAAGTTCTCAAGTTCCGGCGGCAAATACACCGGCGCATCACTTACGAATGGCTATCCTTTGGACGTACCGGTGAAGCAATGGGCCACGAAGACCGTCCGCATTGAAGGCGTGACCGGCAGCGACTGCCTGCTCATCGGCTCCCATGAAAACGTAGACACCAAGAACCGCTTCTTCCTTGACGACGTCAAGGTGCAGATCGTCTCCCTGAAGGATACGCCGTCAGTGGCGGCCACGATGGAGAAATCCACTTCCTGTTCCCTGACTTTCACCTGGACGGAAGGTGCAGGAGCAGCGACGGATGTCTCAAAACCCTGGACCATTGCCCTTTATCGGGATGCGGCCTGTACCGATCTGGTGGTTTCCCATAACATAGACGCCGGCAGCTCGAAATGGAGCGACAGGCAACCCCGCTTTATCTTCGGCGGTCTGGATCCCGACACGGATTACTGGTTCAAGGCTACGGATACTACGGAAGGTGACGTGAAGGTTTCCAATGTCGTCAAGGCGACGACTCAGTCCTTCACCCGGGTTGATGCATCGAAGGTCTCCAATGCCGGAATCGGCGACATCATCTTGGCCGAGGACTTTTCCGAGACCTATGGGCCGGATGAATGGGATGGAGCGGCAGGCTATATGCCTTCTTCCTCCATCCGGACGCTTGACCCTCCTTCCGGGGAGGATCCGGCCGGCTCTATTGAGGCGTACAACAGTACGGGTACCCGTTTCTGGGGGAACGGTGTCCAGATGACCGAGGGACGGCGTCTGGCGAATGGATGGGGCTTCTTTGGCAATAGCTCTGTCTATTCCAGGTCCGGTTATCTGCGCGTTAGCGTCACGACCAGCGGTGCCCGAACACACATCGTGACGCCCAGACTTGCCGGAATTCCTGACGGTTATAAAGCCACTATCAGTGTGACGGTTACCGCCCTGCAGCACGAGAAAGCGAGCGATGTGGATGTCGCAGTCTTCTTCAGCGACGACTGTACGATGTACACGGGAGTTGGTGTCGGTGATGCAAAGTTCTGCAAGTATAAGATTGCCGGTTCTACTACTGCATTGCCCGATAACGGAGTAGCCCTGGGGCTTGCCAACACCACGCAGAAGAAGTGGTACACCAAGACTATCGAGATTGAGGGAGTTTCCAACCAATCCCATCTTATCATCGGTTCGCTGAATAATGTAAACGGCAAGACTCGTTTCAATCTGGCCGATGTGGTGGTCAAGATTGTGGACCTTAATGATCCCAACAGAACCACCAAAGTCAGCATCCTGGGAGATTCCATCTCGACTTTCAGCGGCTGGTGCGACAAGAGCAACATCCCGTCCGGGAAGAGTACGACGACGTACTATCCCAAGGCCGACGGAGATGTCCTCGAAGTGGGCGATACCTGGTGGTACAAGGTCATCTACAACAAGATGGTGCACGGCACTTTCGAGAAGAACATTTCGGCCGGCAACACCACCGTCGTGCAGAATACGACGGGGGATTCTTCCCTGTACTGGTACGGCTGGGATTTCGGGACCCGGCTCCAGCGGCAGGGCCTTGGAGACCCGGATGTCGTCTTTATCTATGGCGGCACCAACGATCTCGGCCATCTGGAATACAACAATACTTCGGAGGAATTGATCGACGGCGTGGAGATGAACGCCAGTTCCTTCCCCGATGACTCCCAGTCCCGCCTGGAGGAACTCTATGCGGCCGCCAGTGCCGCGACGACGGTCTCTGCGGCGGATGCCCTCGACGGGACGACATTCTGTTCGGCCTATATCCGCCTGCTGCAGATGATCAAGGTCCGGCATCCTGCCGCCAAGGTGGTCTGCATCATCGGCGATTATCTCTATTACGGGCAGGGACAGGCCATCAGCCGGATTGCCGAACTCTTCGGAGACGACTATGTCCGGGTGGTGGATATCCTTTCCAAGTATGGCTACAAGGCCAATTCGGCCATTCCCAAGTATTCCTACGCCCATCCCACCAAGGCCGGGATGAGCAAAATTGCCGACGAGATCGCCCTTGGGGTTCTCGACTGGATTGATGAATAAAAATGCGACAGATGAAACAGATAAACGATTTGAGGCAGGGATATGAAGTCCCTGCCTGCCGGGTTTATGAGGCGCAGATGCAGCGCGGCCTTTGTGTCAGTGCGCAGGCCATTCCTCCGGTGGAGGAAGAAGATGCCGGAATCGACGGCTGGGGTAATTAGAATATGGACAGAAGAAAATTTTTGGAGAGCGTAGCTGTCCTGGGAGCCCTGGGCGTCGCGGAGGAAGTTTCCGGTGCGGAGCGTGCGGGGCGACGGGTCGAGGCGGCGGTCCGCCAGGTGCTGAAGAAAAAGAAGGCGAAAGAACCGGCCGGACCGGATGAAAATCTCGTCTGCATCATCTCGGACCTTCACGTCCGGATCGGGAGATATCAGGAGGCGCAACTCGTAAGGACGGTGGATGACATCCTCGCGCTGAATCCGCTTCCGAAGTATGTGCTCTGCCTTGGGGATATCGCCTTCCTGACGGGAAAGGTCGAAGAGTATGCGGCGGCGAAGGTCCAGCTTGACCGGTTGGCCGCCGCGGGCATGCAGGTGACCCTGACGATGGGAAATCACGACCGGCGGGCGAACTTCGCCGAAGTCTTTCCCGAGGCCGCGGCGCAGTCGCTCCTACAGGACCGTTTCGTGTACAAAGTCGAGACGCCCCGGGCGGACTTCATCCTGCTGGATTCGCTGCAGGAGGGGAATGATACCAAGACCTGGGTTACACCCGGCGCCCTGAACGAGGAGCAGGTGCAGTGGCTCACGGCGGAGCTTTCCGGCCGGACCGGCTCCAAACCGCTCTTTGTGATGGCGCATCATCCGCTGGAGGAGATCAAGATAGATAAACTGCTGATGAGTTGCCCGTCCTGCATCGGCTTTATCTATGGGCACAAGCATAATTGGGATCCAGGCTGGAAGCACCTCAATTTCAAGGACCGGACGATGATGCGGATCCTCTGCGTGCCCTCCACGGGCCATTGGGGCGACATCGGATTCACCCTCCTCCATCTGGAGGAAGACCGCGCCGTCGCCACGCTCTACGAGCGCGAATTCTTCTTCCCGAAGCCGGCCCCGGAGGGAGAGCCCAAACCCGCAGTCTGGACCGAAATTGAAAATGAGAACCGGGACGCCTGTTGCACCTTCCCGTATCAAAGGCCTTGAGCGTCTTTGTAAAATATTGTAAATGAGTCGCTTACGTCGGGGTGATGTGACTCGAACACACGACCCTCTGCTCCCAAAGCAGATGCGCTAGCCAACTGCGCCACACCCCGAAATCCATTGCAAAGATACGGATTTTTCCCGTCTATAGCAAAATCCATAGACCGGCGGCGACGGCGGCACCTGCGAGCGGGCCGGCGACGGGGACCCAGCTGTAGGCCCAGCCGCTGTCTTTCCTTACGCAGAGCTGATGGACAAGCCGCGGGCCGAGGTCACGGGCCGGGTTGAGGGCGTAACCGGTGGTGCCGCCGAGCGACATGCCGATGGCCATGATGAGCCCGGTGATCGGGAATACGCTCTCCTGCGCGCCCATGGCGAGGATGACGAATACCAGCACGAAGGTGGCGATCAGTTCGCACAGGAAGTTCTGGCTCTTGTGGTCGATGGCAGGCATCGTGCAGAAGACGCCGAGCACGTCGCCCTCGTGGGCCTTGAAGTGATCCCTGTAGTAAATATAGACCAGCAGGCCGCCGAGGAATCCGCCCGCCATCTGGGCGAGGATGTATCCGAAGACCTCGTTCCAGGCGAAACTTCCGGCGATGGCGAGTCCGAGCGTGACGGCGGGGTTGAGGTGGGCGCCGCTGACGGGGCCGGAGATCAGCACGCCGGTCATCACGGCGAGACCCCAGGCGAGGGTGATGACTACCCAGCCGCCGTTCTGCCCTTTGGCGTATTTCAACGTATTTCCCGCGCAGACGCCGTCGCCCAGCAGGATCATGATCATCGTCGCGATGAATTCATAGAGACATTTGACTGTAAATACCATAGTAGTTTTAGTTTATTATCGGATGCCCGATCGGGTCGGGCTTGACGTTGTTTGTGTATATGGGTTATTGCGGGGTGAGGGTGCGCCGGACCGCGTCGGCCCAGCCGGCCTTCAGCGCTTCGACCGTCTCGGGGGCGGCGGCGGGCGTGAAGGCCCGTTCGACGCTCCACTGGCGGCGGATTTCATCGATGCCTTCCCAGTATCCGACGGCGAGGCCGGCCAGATAGCAGGCGCCCATCGCCGTGGTCTCGGTGACCTTTGGACGGATGACCGAAGTGCCGAGGACATCGGCCTGGAACTGCATCAGGAGGTTGTTTCGCGAGGCGCCGCCGTCGACCTTGAGTTCGGCGAGTTTCACGGACGCGTCGCGCTCCATCGCTCCGACGATGTCCATCGTCTGGAAGGCGATGCCCTCCAGCGCGGCCCGGGCGATGTGTGCGGCCGTGGCGCCGCGGGTGAGGCCCGTGATGGTGCCGTGGGCGTACTGGTCCCAGTAGGGGGCTCCCAGTCCCGTGAGGGCGGGTACGAAGTAGACGCCGCCGTTGTCCGGTACGGTCTCCGCCAGGGCCTCGACTTCCGCCGATGAGCGGATGATGCCGAGCGAATCCCGCAGCCACTGCACGACGCTGCCGGCCACGAAAATGGACCCTTCGAGGGCGTAATTGACCTTGTCGCCGATCTTCCAGGCGATGGTCGTGAGGAGGTTGTTCTTCGACAGGACGGGCTTCTCGCCGGTGTTCATCAGGAGGAAGCAGCCGGTGCCGTAAGTATTCTTGACCGAGCCGGGCTCCGTGCACATCTGGCCGAAGAGGGCGGCCTGCTGGTCGCCCGCGATGCCGGCGATGGGCACTTCGTGGGCGAAGATCGTGGTCTTCGTGTAGCCGTAGACTTCCGACGAGGAACGCACCGACGGCATCATCGAAACCGGAATTCCGAGCAGGTCGAGCAACTCGGAATCCCACTGCAGGGTATTGATGTTGAAAAGCATCGTCCGCGAGGCGTTGCTCACGTCGGTGACGTGGACCTCGCCGCGGGTGAGGTTCCACACCAGCCAGGTGTCGACCGTGCCGAAGCGGAGTTCGCCCCGTTCCGCCCTTTCGCGGGCGCCGGGCACGTTGTCGAGGATCCATTTGATCTTGGTGCCGCTGAAATAGGCGTCGATGATAAGGCCGGTCTTTTCGCGGATCTTGCCGGTGAGTCCGGCGGCCTTGAGTTCGTCGCAGTATCCTGCCGTGCGGCGGTCCTGCCAGACGATGGCGTTGTAGACCGGTTCGCCCGTTGCAGCGTCCCAGACGATGGTGGTTTCGCGCTGGTTGGTAATGCCGATGGCGGCGATGTCGAGGCCGTTGATGCCCATCGAGGTGATGGCTTCGGCGATGACGGCGGCTTCGGACGACCAGATGTCGGCCGGGTTGTGCTCCACCCATCCCGGTTGGGGGAAGTGCTGGGTGAATTCTTTCTGCGCGGTGGCGCGGACGTTCCCGTCGTGGTCGAAGACGATCGCCCGGGAACTGCTGGTGCCCTGGTCAAGGGCGAGGATGTATTTGCTCATATGTTATCGGTTATTAGCGTTCAGCATAACGTGCAGATCAGCGTGGCGGAGGTGCAGGATTCGACGAGGACGTCCACATATTCGCCGGGCTTCTGCCCGCCGTCCGGGAATACGCACATTTTGTTGTCGGAGGAACGGCCGCAGAGCTGACCGCCCCGCTTGGAGGGTCCTTCGACCAGCACGGTAAGCCGCTTGCCGATCCGTTCACGATACCGGTCCAGACTGCGGCGGTTCTGGAGGTCGATGATCTCGTTCAGCCTCCGTGTCTTGGCTTCGGGCGGCACGTCGTCGGGATATTTCCGTGCGGCCAGCGTCCCCGGCCGCTCGGAATACTGGAACATGAAAGCCCAGTCGAATCCGACCTCCTCCATCAGCGACAAGGTGTCCTGATGATCCTCCTCCGTCTCGGAGCAGAAGCCGGCGATGACGTCCGTCGTGATGCCGCATTCGGGCATCAGGGACCGGATCTTCGCCACCCGCTCCAGATAGCCCTCGCGGGTGTTGCGGCGGCGCATCTTCTCGAGGATGCGGTCGCTGCCGCTCTGGAACGGCAGATGGATGTGCTTGCAGATATTCTCGCGGGAGGCCATCGTCTCGAGGACCTCGTCGGTCAGGTCATAGGGGTTGGAAGTGGCGAACCGTACGCGGAGAAGCGGCGAAATGTCCGCCACCATTGCCAGCAGTCTGGCGAAGGAGATGTCCTCCCAATGATAGGAATCCACATTCTGCCCGAGCAACGTCACTTCGCGGTAGCCGCGATGAAACACGTCGCAGGCTTCCCGCACGATGGAGTGCGCGTCTCGCGACCGCTCGGCTCCGCGGGTGTAGGGCACCACGCAGTAAGAGCAGACATTATTGCACCCGCGCATAATGGAAATGAAGGCCGAGACGCCACCCTTGTCGAGGCGGACCGGATCGATGTCGGCGTAGGTCTCGGAGCGGGAGAGTTCGACGTTGATCTGCGGGGTGCCGGTCGAGGCTGCCTCAAGCAGAGCGGGCAGCGTCCGGTATGCATCCGGCCCGGCCACCACATCCACCTTCCCGGTGGCGAGTAGTTCCTCCTTGAGCCGCTCGGCCATACAGCCGAGAATGCCCACCAGGACCCCCGGACGGCCCTTTCGGGCCTGATTGAAAACTTCGATTCTTCCCCGGATCCGCTGCTCGGCATTGTCCCGCACCGAGCACGTATTGGCCATGATCACATCGGCCTCGGACATATCCTCCGTCCGCTCGTATCCCTCCTTCCCGAGGATGGAAAAAATCACCTCGGTATCCGCCACATTCATCTGGCAACCGTAAGTTTCGATGTATACTTTCGCACGCATAGCAGAGACAAATATATTAAAAATTTCGCATTTCTCGGAGAAGTTATTTATCTTTGTGGAGATATGCACAAGATAAGACTCATAACAGCACTGGTACTGTGCGTTGTGGCGACCGGATGCCGGGCGCTTCGCAACGTGGACAAGATCGCCGTCTCTTCGGTCGGCATCCAGTCCGTCAATCCGACCAGTTCCCGCAGCGCGGAGGCCGTCCTCCTGCTGGAGATCGACAATCCCTCGCTGTCATTTACCGCTTCCGATATCAACGGCACGATCAAATACAAAGACAAGGTGATGGGGACGTTCACGGCCGGCAAACTGCCTGTCATCGGCCGTACAAAACAGGTCTATGAACTGCCCTGCACGGCCCGCCTCGCCGAGAATGTGTCTGTGCTGGAGCTGATGCGTCTGATGGCCAAACGGGATCTGGAAGGCGCCACGGCCGACGTGGATGTGCACGTGGAGCTCGGCAAGCTCGGCAAGACGCTCAAATTCAGGAACATGGACCTCAAAGAACTGATGCAATGAAACGGATGCTCCTCATAATGCTTCTATCCTTCTTCTCCTTTGCGGCGTTTGCCCAGCAGGCGGAAGAGAAGGCGGAGGCGCCCAAATTCACGGTCAACCAGTCCGAGGCGGTCAAAAAGGCCTTCGACCGCTATGTGTCCGCCGCCGTCCGGGAGGCCAAATATGTATTCCGGATCCGTGTCTATTTCAGCAGCGACCAGGATGCCCGCGCCACCTCCGAGGCCATCGCGCGGTCGATCCGTACCGCCTATCCCGACACGCCGGTCTACCGGGTCTACGACAGTCCCAATTTCAGCGTCAAGGTCGGTGACTTCTACAACCGGGACGACGCCAACAAGCTTTGCAAGAAACTCAAGGTCAAGTACCCGGTCGCCTATATCATCAAGGAAGAAAAGAAGATCGTAGAATGACCGCCATCAAACAGGGACTGGAACTCAAGCAGGTCCAGAAGTTGTCCCCGCTCCAGATACAGACCATCAAGCTCATCGAGCTGCCTGTGCAGGAGCTGGAACAGCGGGTTCGCGAAGAGCTCAACAACAATCCGGTCCTGGATGACGAAGCACCCCGGAGCAAGGACGACGCCGAGAAGGATGTCTCCATCTCCGAACTGCAGGACCGCGAGAGCGGGGAGGGAAGCGCCGAAGACGCCTATTCCTCCTATTCCGACGACGAAACCATCCCTTCCTACAACCTTCACGTCAACAACTGGGGAAAAGATCCCCGCCCCGAATACAACACCTTCTCCGTCAAGCAGAGTTTCACCCAGAGTCTGATGGAGCAGCTCGGTTTCCGTTCGCTCAGCGAGCATCAGCGCACCATCGCCTCTTTCATCATCGGCAGTCTCGACGACGACGGCTACCTCCGCCGCGACATCGAATCCCTCGTGGACGACATGGCCTTCCGGGCCGGGATCATCGCCACGCCGGAGGAGGTGGAGCAGATGCTGAAGGTGGTGCAGGAATTCGAGCCCGTGGGCGTCGGCGCCCGCAATCTCCGCGAATGCCTCATTCTCCAGCTGGAGGACCGCAAGTCGACTCCTGCCGTGGAGAACGCCCTCCGCATCCTGACGGACTATTTCGAGGATTTCTCCGGCCGCCATTTCCAGCGGATCATCACCCGGATGCACATCACCGAGGACGAGATGAAGGCCGCCATCAGGGAAATCCAGAAACTCAATCCCTCTCCGGGCGGGCAGATCGACGACACCTACAACGACCAGGCGCAGCAGATCATTCCGGATTTCCGTCTCGACTACGAGGACGGCGAACTGATTCTCTCCATGCCGCGCTTCTCGATCCCCGAACTGCGGATCAACCACAAATACGCCAACATCCTCGAGACCTCCAGATACTCCAACGATCGCACCCAGAAGGAGGCCGCGACGTTCGTCAAGCAGAAGATCGACTCCGCCAAGTGGTTCATCGAGGCGCTCCGCCAGCGGCAGAATACCCTCGAGAGCACGATGCGGGCCATCATCGAGTACCAGCACGACTACTTCATCGACGGGGATGAGAGCAACCTCCGTCCGATGGTCCTCAAGGACATCGCCGAGATGACGGGCTTCGACATCTCGACCATCTCCCGCGTGGTGAACAGCAAGTACATCGAGACGCATTTCGGCATCTTCCAGCTGAAGTATTTCTTCTCCGAAGGCCTGGAGAACAAGGACGGGGAGGAGGTCTCCACGCGTGAGATCAAGAAAGTGCTGCGCGAATGCGTCGACAACGAAGACAAGCACAGCCCGCTTACCGACGACGAACTCGTCGAAGTCCTCGCAAAGCACGGCTACAAAGTGGCCCGCCGCACGATTGCAAAATACCGCGCCCAGCTGGATATCCCCAAGGCGCGGCTCAGAAGAGAATTGTAAATCCTTAAACTAGAGTTTCTTGCCGAAGGCGAGGTCACCGGCGTCACCGAGGCCGGGGATGATGTAGCTGTGGGCGGAGAGCTCCTCGTCGATGGCGGCCGTCCAGAGGGTGATGTCGCCCGGAAGGTTCTTCTGGAGGTATTCGACGGCATAGACGCTCGCGATGGGGCAGACGAAATGGGTCTGGACCGGCATTCCGCCGACCTCGCAGATCTTGTTGTAGGCTACTTCGATGGAGGCGCCCGTGGCGAGCATCGTGTCGGCAAGGATCAGCACTTTGCCCTCGGTCTGGGGGCAGGTGCAGTATTCGATGTTGATATGGAAGTCGTTGCCTTTGTCGTACTTGCGGTAGGCGGCGATGAAAGCGTTGCCGGCCTTGTCGAAGACGTTGAGGATGCCCTCGTGGAGGGGAAGTCCGGCCCGGAGGATGGTGGAGACCACGATCTGGCTGTCGTAGGTGTCGATGTCGGCGATGCCGAGCGGCGTGGTGACCTGTTTGGTGGAATACTGCAGGGTCTTGCTGATCTCGTAGGCGAAGATATTCCCGATACGCTCGAGGTTGGTGCGGAAACGGAGGAAATCTTTCTGGATGTTGATGTCGCGAAGTTCTGCGATGAAGGTGTTGAGAACGGAGTGTTCCGTGCCGAGGTTGATGACTTTCATATTTCGAATAACGTGTTTGTATCCGAAATGCAAATGTAATCAAATTTTCCAATAAAAAATAATTAACTTTGTGCACTTGAAGAAAACGGAATGAAGAATATACGCAATTTCTGCATCATCGCACACATCGACCACGGCAAGTCGACCCTCGCGGACCGGCTGCTGGAGCTGACGGGTACGGTGGCGGCGCGGGAGATGGAAAACCAGGTCCTGGACGATATGGACCTCGAGAAAGAAAAAGGCATCACCATCAAGAGCCACGCCATCCAGATGGAATACCGCCGGGGAGGGGAGTCCTACCGGCTCAACCTTATCGACACTCCGGGCCACGTCGACTTCAGTTACGAAGTGTCGCGCTCCATCGCTTCCTGCGAGGGCGCTCTGCTCGTTGTGGACGCCTCCCAGGGCATCCAGGCCCAGACCATCTCCAATCTGTACCAGGCCATCGACCATTCGCTGGAAATCATCCCCGTCCTGAACAAGATTGATATGGACAGCGCCCAGCCGGAGGTGGTGACCGACCAGGTCTGCGACCTGCTGGGCTGCGATCCGGAAGATGTCTATCGCGTCTCGGCCCGTACCGGCGAAGGCGTACAGGCCGTGCTGGACGCCATCGTCGACAAGATCCCCGCTCCGAAGGGCGATCCCGACGCTCCGCTCCAGGCGCTCATTTTCGACTCTGTCTTCAATTCCTTCCGCGGGGTGATCGCCTATTTCAAAGTCCTTAACGGCGAGATCCGCAAAGGAGAGAAGGTCAAATTCTTCAATACCGGCAAAGAATACGACGCCGAGGAAGTCGGCGTGCTGAAACTCCGCCTGACCCCCGCGGAGAAGGTCTCCACCGGGGATGTGGGCTATATCATTTCGGGCATCAAGAGCGCCGTGGAGGTGAAAGTGGGCGATACCATCACCCATGTGGAGCGTCCCTGCGCACAGGCGATCGCCGGATTCGAAGAGGTGAAGCCGATGGTGTTCGCGGGAATGTATCCCGTGGATGCGTCGAAGTTCGAGGAACTGCGCGCGACGCTGGAAAAATTCCAGCTCAACGACGCCTCGTTCGTGTACGAGCCGGAGAGTTCGCTGGCCCTGGGATTCGGCTTCCGCTGCGGTTTCCTGGGACTTCTGCACCTTGAGATCGTGCAGGAGCGGCTCTTCCGCGAATTCAATATGGACGTGATCACGACGGTGCCGAACGTATCGTACAAAGTCTATACGACCAAGGACGGCGTCATCGACGTGCACAATCCTTCCGGCCTTCCGGCCCCGACCCTCATCGATCACATCGAGGAGCCGTATATCCGCGCCCAGATCATCTCCAAGTCGGATTTCTACGGCCCGATCATGAAACTCTGCATGGATAAGCGCGGAACGCTTGTGGCGCAGCACTACATCACGGCAGACCGCGTGGAGCTCACCTACGATATGCCGCTGAGCGAGATCGTCTTCGATTTCTACGACAAACTCAAGTCGATCTCGAAGGGATACGCGTCGTTCGACTACCATGTCACCGGATTCCGTCCGGCCCGCCTGGTGAAGCTGGACATCCTGCTGAACGGCGATCCGGCGGACGCGCTCTCCACCCTCATCCACGAGGATCACGCCTACGACTTCGGCCGCAAGATCTGCGTCAAGCTCAAGGAACTCATTCCCCGGCAGCAGTTCGACATCGCGGTGCAGGCCGCCATCGGCGCGAAGATCATCGCCCGCGAGACGGTGCGTCAGGTGCGGAAAGACGTGACGGCGAAGTGCTACGGCGGCGATGTGACACGTAAGCGCAAACTCCTCGAGAAGCAGAAGGAGGGCAAGAAGCGGATGCGCCAGATCGGTACGGTGCAGGTGCCGCAGAGTGCCTTTATGGCGGTGTTGAAGTTGGATTGAATGAAAGTTAAAGCAGCCATAAAATCCATGCGTCTGAGGACGCTGCCCCTGTCGCTGGCGGGGGTGGTGCTGGGCATTCTCCTTGCCACGGCGGATTATAAGGTAAGTGTCTGGACGGCCGTGCTAATCATGCTGACGACGGTCTGCCTTCAGATCCTTTCCAACCTTTCCAATGAACTTGGCGACGTGCTCCACGGCACGGATACGGCCGACCGGGTGGGGCCGCAGTACGGGCTCAACAGCGGCGCGATGACCGTCAGGGATATGAAGATCCTGATCGGCACCTTTGTCGGACTCTGCCTCGTGAGCGGGGTTGCGATGATATGGGTTTCGTTCGGGACGCTTCTCTCGATGGAATCCATCTGCCTGATGCTCCTCGGCGCCGCGGCCATCCTCGGCGCGATGAAATACACCCTCGGCCGCAATCCTTACGGCTACCGGGGGCTCGGCGACGTGTTCGTCTTCATCTTCTTCGGAATCGTCTCCGTGATGGGCGCCTATTTCGTTGCGGCCCATACGGTACATTCCTGGTATCTGCTGCTTCCCGCCGCATCGATCGGCTTCTTCAGCGTGGGAGTCCTGAACGTCAACAATATCCGCGATATGGAAACCGACGCGGCCAACCGGGTGACAGTAGCGATCCGCCTCGGTGAAAAGCGCGCCAAGATCTACCAGACCGTCCTCATCGTTCTCGGCTGGGCCTCGATGTGCGCCTATGCCGCGCTCCGCTTTTTCGACCCCTGGCACTGGATCTTCGTCGTCACCCTCCCGCTCTATGCCCTGCACCTCGCGGGCGTTTGGAAGCGCACCGGCCGCTCCCTCGACCCGATGCTCCCGCTCCTCGTGATCAGCACCTTCCTCCTCGCCCTCCTCACCGGCCTCGGCTTTGTCGTCTATCTTTTCTGAGGAAGCGCAGATTTCGCGGCATTTTTTGGCACATCCTATGGCTCAGAACCGAGGAAGCGCAGAAAAATGCCGGTTTTCTGGCACATCCTCGCTGGGTGAGCCCGTTTGATCGTGGTTGGAGCGTTGCCGGACTCTCGCGCTGGAAAAATTTTCTCAAAAACCTGCATATAATAAAATTTTTTTATTATATTTGAAAGTTGTATATTACTGACGTACAAAACCCTAACAAGATGAACGAGAAACTCAAATCCATCGCCAATTCCTTCGCGGAAGAGTACTGCAGCGATGCCATCTATCCTTCTCATCTGTTCAAGGCCATCCTTCACAAAGAAATCGGACTTGTCCACTTCCTCGAAACGGAGCTGGACAAGGACTATTATTATCTGCAGGACTGGGCTGACGTGCAGATGCAACTGTCGCCCCGTGCCGTCCGCCCGATGCGGGATCTGGAATACAGTTCCGAGTCCGAAGCGGTCCTGGACGAGGCGCAGAGCTATATGGTCAAGTTCGGCCTGGATGAATGCACCGACGTCTGCGTGCTCGCGGCGCTGGTGACTCCGGGCGTCGGCTTCTCCTTCGATCAACTCAAGACCCTGCCCCTGACCCCTTCCGACATCAGTGCCAAGATGGGGCACGGAGTATCCGTAGAGGCGCCAGATATGGGAGGCGACGAGCTCAAGAAGCACACCGCCGCTTCCGGCAAAGGGATGCTGGCCAAGTACTGTACCGACAAAACTGCTATGGCCCGGGCCGGCAATCTGGACAATGTGGTGGGCTTTGAGAAAGAGATCGGCGTCATCTATGAGATCCTGGGCCGCAAGACCAAGGCCAATCTGCTGATTACCGGCGAGTCCGGTGTCGGCAAGACCTCGCTTGTCAACGGATTTGTCCGCGAGATCGCCGCCGGCAAGGTGCCCGGCTTCCTCAGCGATGCCGTCGCCTACGAGCTCGACGTGGCGGCCCTGGGCGGCGACGCCCAGTACAAGGGCGAAGTTGAAGACCGTTTCAAAAGCGTCATCGACGAGGTGGAGGCCCTTCCGAACGCCGTTCTCGTCATCGAGCATGTCGACAAGCTCTTCGACAAGCAGGGCTCTCTTTACGGTACCTCCACGATCCTGAAGAACGAACTCAGCAAAGGCCGTCTCCAACTGCTGGCTACCGCCAGCATTGACGGCTACACCAAGAATATCGAGACCGACAAGGAAATGGTCTCCAACCTCGAAAAAATCACGGTAGAGGAGCCCACGGCCGACCAGACGATGGAAATCCTCAAAGGCATTATGCCCGCCTACGAGCAGTATCACGGCCTTACTCTGGATGAAAGCGTCATGCAGGAGTCCATCAAGCTCGCCAAGCGCTACCTTACCGAGAAATCCCTTCCGGCTTCGGCCATCGACCTGCTGGACCGCACGATGTCCCACGTCAAGGTCGACAATGACCTGGGCGCGGAAGACCAGCGTCACACGGAACTCTCGACGGGCGATCTGACCGCCGTCGTCGCGAAGCAGACCGGCATTCCGCTCGGCAAGGTCCAGACCGGGGAGCGGGAGCGCCTCCTCGGCGGTGAGGAAATCCTCAAGAAGCGGGTCGTCGGCCAGGACCATGCGGTCAAGAAAGTGCTCGACGCCGTCTTCGAAGCCCGCTCCGGCCTCAACAAGAAGGGGCAGCCGATGGGCTCGTTCTTCTTCCTCGGCCCCACCGGTACCGGCAAGACGGAGCTCTCCAAGGCCCTCGCCGAATTCCTCTTCGGCGAAGAGGCCGCACTCCTTCGCTTCGACATGTCCGAATTCAAGGAAGAGCACTCCGTGGCGCTCCTTTATGGCGCGCCTCCGGGATACGTCGGCTACGAAGAGGGCGGCCTTCTGGTCAATAAAATTCGTCAGAAACCCTATTCCGTCGTGCTGTTCGACGAGATCGAAAAGGCCCACAAGTCGGTCTTCGATCTCTTCCTCCAGATCCTCGACGAGGGCAAGCTTCACGACCGTCTCGGCCGCGTGGGCGATTTCTCCAACGCGCTGATCCTCTTCACCTCCAACATCGGCGCCAAGGATATCGTCGCCAAATTCAACAGCGGCGTCATCCCCGAGAACAACGAGCTGATGGACATCATGCAGGGCTATTTCCGTCCGGAATTCCTCGCCCGTCTCACCGAAATCGTCCCGTTCTCGCCGATCACCGACAAGACGGTCTCCCTGATCTTCGACATCCATATGAAGGGTCTCCTGAAACTGCTCGCCGAGCAGAACATCACCCTGACCCTCACCCCCGAGGCCCGGCAGGCCATCTCGCTGCGCGGCTACAACCAGCAGTACGGCGCCCGCCCCATCCTCGGCATCATCCGCAAGGAGCTCCGTCACCCGCTTTCCAAGCTGCTGATCGCCGGCAAGATCAAGCCCGGCGACCACATTGAGGTGCAGGTGGACGCGGAGAGCAAACCCGTATTCATCGTTAATGGAAATCAAATCTAATTATTCACTTTTAATACTTTACAACTATGGCAATGAAAGAGAACTTTATCTCTATGGCTCCCGATGAGGAGTCCAGTGCAAAAGTCAGCCTGATCGATCAGAACAAGACCCTGATGATCGATCAGTACACCTCTGACGTGGAGGCCGGCAATCCGGAATTCGTCGAAGATATCCAGAATATCGGAGACGCCTTCGCCCACTTCAAACCGAAGGTGAACGTGACCTTTACCGATGCCGAAGGCGGCGCCGTGGAAGAGACCCTCAAATTCGGGGAACTCCGCGACTTCGAGGCCGGCGGCGGCAAGGGCAAGCTTGTCCAGAACAGCGCTTTCCTTTCCGGCGTGAAGGAAGAAATCGACACCAACGTCAAGATCCGCAAGAGCATCGAGCAGAACCGCAAGCTCCGTGAAATCCTCAAGGACGCCGGTTCCCGCGAAGAACTCAAGGAAATGCTCCAGGCGATGCTCGCCGAGCTGGAAGGCAACAAGTAATCCATCAACCGAAAAAATCTTTCAATTATGGCAGATACTGAAATGCAAAAAGCGCCGGCCGCCCAGCAGGCCGCCGGGCTGCAGGAAAAAGAAGCAGCGGCGAAGAAAGACCTTCTCGCCTCGTTTGGCGGCTTCAACGCCGTCCGTGGCTTTATGCCTGACGCCGACAATATGAATCCCGCCCGCAAAGCGCAGAAGAATGTCTTCCTCACCGACAAGCGCTTCCAGGACAAGCGGGAAATGCTCACCCGTGACATCAAGGGGTGGCTCGAACTCCTCGACCAGCCCGATCTCGACAGCGCCACCGCTTTCGCGGATGCCTGCAAGCAGAAGGAAGAGAATGCGACCAAGGTTCTCAAGCAGGGTATCACCGACGCCCTCTATGCGACCCAGAACCTCGAGCGCAGCTACCGTGAGCTCGACTCCTTCTTCAAGACCTGCGGCACCGACAAGGTCAAGAATCTCCGTATCATCAACGTCCTCAAAGAGGACATCGCCGATGCCGATTCCGGCTTTGCCGAGGAAGTGGAGAATCTCCTGCGCAACGGTTTCGACCGTCTCAGCCTGAAGGACGCCTACAGCCTCGTCTGTGTCCCGGGCGCCGTCTTCAATGACAAGGTCGACCTCCTCAAGTGGGCCAAGATGGCCTTCAAGTACAAAGTGATGCTTCTCACCGACCATGCCGACGAGTATTCCTTCGATGACCTCCAGGCCAATACCGAAGGCTACCGCGACAGCGACCAGGAGCTGATGAACGTGGTGATGTGCGCCAACTGGCTGGTCGGCCGCGAAGCCGAGAAGCTCTCCGCCGACGAAGAGGATGCAAAGGCCTTCTTCATCGCCCCTTCCGCAGCCCTCTGCGGCAAGCTGTATGACGAGACCGCCAATATGGCGCAGGGCGCCGGCGGCAAGAAGTACGGTACGCTGGACGGCGTCAAGGGTGTCAAGAGCGACCTCCTCAAGTCTGAGATTGCCGCCCTGATGGACAATCAGGTGATTCCGATGGTCTACAGCGAGGGCCGCGTGATGGCGTTCAACAATACCACCCTCTACAACGGTGACCTGGATGCAATGAAGGAGTATCCGATCGTCCGCGTCTTCGACTGGGTCAAGAAGGTCCTGATGAACTTCGTCCATGAGGTCGCCCTCGAGAACTGGGATCCGTACAACAGCCCGAAGAACCTCAAAGCCAAGATCCAGGAGTTCCTCAATATGTACAAGGGCTATGGCAACCTGTTCCAGAACTACGAAATCGGTGAACCCCGCCAGGATCCTGTCACCAAACAGATCACCTGCGACATTACCCTCACTCCGTTCTATGCCGCCAAGAACTTCGTCATCAAGGTCGCGGCCGACAAGAAGGACAAGAACGCCACGCTGGCAAGTGCGTAATTTCAACCTCTAATCCCAATAAATTCAAACAATTATGGCAAAAACTCCCGTATCAATGAAAATTGATGGTTACAAGGATCGCGAAGTCCTGATGGTAACCTATGAGTTTGACCAGGCCACCGACGTCGAAGGACAGATGGCCGGTATCCCCCGTGGCGGCAAGATCACTGTTCGCGTCAAGGCGCTGAACGATGGAACGCCGGATCTCCTCGCCTGGATGTGCGAGCGCAATCTCCCGAAAGACGGCAGCATCGAGTTCCTCGAGACCAAGACCGGAAAATCTATGAAGGAGATCAAGTTCACCAATGGCTACTGCGTCGATTTCGAAGAGAAGTGGGAAGACAAGATGGGTCACTTCGAGCAGATCGTCATTACTTGCAAGAAGATTGAGTTCGGCTCCGTCGTCTACGAAAATGACTGGGCATAATTGAAAGGAGGAACCAAATTATGGCAGAAAACGTAACCCCCGTACAGCTCGAGGTCAAGGACTTCGAAGAAAGGGAAGTCATGATGATTGACTACAAGTTCAACCAGGCCACGGACCGCGAAGGCCAGATTTCGGGTATTCCCCGCGGCGGCAAGGTGACCATCCGTGTCAAGGCTATGAACGACGGCAACAACCAGCTCCTCCAGTGGATGCTTTCACCGAATGATCCCCGCGACTTTACCGTCACCTATTTCAACACCGTAGACGGCTCCACGATGAAGGAGCTCAAGGGCACGAACTGCTACTGTGTCCACTACATCGAGAAGTGGGAAGACGGTCAGGCGCATTTCGAGGAGATCGAGATCGTTTGCCAGAAGCTGGAGAACGGTCCGGTCGCTTACGAGAATCCTTGGAAGTAAACCATTAAAAATTAAGGGCTTATAAGTCAGCCGGAGAACCCGGCTGACTTGCCCTGTAAAAAACAGACGATGGCACTGACAGCAAAACTCCAGTTTGGAGACAATGGATTCCGCCGCTATTCCCGGGAGTATCTGGTGACCGGCTATACCTGCCGGCTCCACCGCCACCACAACGGCGCCAGGCCCGACGCCCAGGGCGGTTGCGACCATATTGAACTGACGGTTGTCGCCCCTGGCAAAGAAGATCTCAATCTTTTTGAGTGGTATATCGACCGGGCTGTCATCAGCGGCCGCATCCTTGTCGAACTGCCCGCGACTGACCAGAGTCAGACGGACGAAACCCGTGAGATCCAGTTTGAAAACGGGGCATGTTATTCTATCAAGGAAGAATACGACATCGGTCAGTACAGCCGCCGGACGCTTCGTCTCTCGATCGCCGTGGAGGAATTGACGGTCGATCATTTTGTCTTTAGCAACCTATAAGATGAGCACTTTATTTTCCAATGAGCTGAAGGCTCTCCTCGTGACGGCGGATATGACGGAACAGGGTGTCAATATCTGGCAGAACAATTGTTTTACTGTCCAGCAGTTCAGTTATCAGTGCAGCCGGGACCGCAGTGGCGACGGGGTCCCGTATGGCAGCACCGTCTCTTCGTTTCTGGATTTTACGGTGCGCATCTCCGCCGGCGACAGCTGCCGGATCTTCTATGACCGGCTAGGGCAGATGGAGCCCTTCCCGTTCAGCTTTCTGTTCAATGCCAGTTTTAATGAAATGCGAAAACTCTCCACGTGCGACGATGCCATGGTGGCAAGGGGCTATCTCGTCGACGTCCAGGAGTCTTTTGAGACTGTAAAGACAGCGGGAGGCGTCCAGGAGCAGGTACTCCTGTATGGGCGGCTGCTCCTCTGCAATATTTCCTATCTGGGCCGCGAAAAGGTCCTGAAACTGATGATTACCAACGATTAACCACCGCAAGGGATGGCTGAATATACCCGCGTTTATCAACTCTGTCTGGACAAGACAGGCTTTAAGGGCAGCACGAGCGATGTAGTCCTTACGTACGAAACCCCGGTAGATGTCGTGTTTAACGGTACGACGATGACGATCTCCCTCTATGGGGTGTATAGTGTCCGCAGGGTTTATGAGCCTGGCCACGTCCAGGCCGAGATTCTTGTAAAGATGCTCAAGACGTCGACCACTCCTACGGTACAGCTTATGTCGGCGATGCTGCTCAAGCGTCCTGTTTCGCTGCTTGTGGAACTGTCCCATATGGAGAGCAATGAGAAAAAAGTAGACAACGTCGATACGCTCGCCAAAAATTATTACATCCACGATATCGCCCCGCAATTCGAGACAGCCACGGAAATGCGGACGTTTAAAGAGGAAGTTAAAGAGATTAACGCGGAAACAGGCCAAATAAAGATTGTAGAGAAGGATGTGGAGAAGGAAGTCGACATTTACTGCGTCTATATCAAGCTTGATATTTTCAGCATTGACAAAATCCTCACCCTCCGGAAATTCAGCCAGGCTTATCTTGGACAGAAACTGTTTGCCGACATCGTTCCGGCTACCGTGGGCAGTTGCTCCCTGACGTATGAAGCCGAGATTGACCAGAAGCCCGTGACGAAATCCCTTTACCTCGGCTCGGACGTCCGGACACTGTCTCATCTGGGTTATTCCGGCCAAGAGCTGAAAGCCAAACTGGATGAAAAGGGGAAGGAGAAGACGGATTCTTCCGGGAACGTGATTTATGAGCTCGTGGACGCTCCGGTCGAGCTCATCCAGCCTTATCTGGTGCAGTATGACGAGACCTTCTATGATTTCCTGCGCCGTACGGCCAACCGCACCGGCGAGCTCTTCTATTTTGAGGATGGAGCGTTGTGCGCCGGACTCCCGGCATCAACGGAGAAGGACATAAAAAATCCTTTTCGGGTCACTTTCCACAGTGCTTCCACCGATTCAATTTCTGTCAGCGATTATACGCGGGACTCTGTAAAAGACTGGGCGGAAGACAAGAGCATCCAGACACTTTCCGGGAATGCCATCCATTCGGATCCCGTGGAGCCCGGAGATTCCGGTTTCCCGAAAGATGTCTTTCTGAAGCGGACGGCAGGGACATTCGTCAATGATTCCCGCATCGCATCCGAGGAGCACTATATGATGCTCTTCAAGGACCGTTTCGCCCGGGATTCGGTCAATGATCTCTGGTGTGGCGATGATCCCGACCAGACCGGCAACCACGTGGTCGGCACCCTGTCGCTGGTGCTCAATTCCACATCGCTGATGGAGATGCTCACCACGTTTGCCCTGAAGGAGACCGAAGCGGCCGTCAAGGCTAGTATCAAGTCCGGCAAAGCTACCGACAAAGGGAACCAGGTGCTGGAATCCGAAGCCTTGAATCCGCAGGACCAGTATGCCGTCCTGTTCTCCAAGGTGGACAAGGACACGAAGCATTGGATCACGTTGGACTACACTTCCAAGATCCGCAGGGGGGAGCAGGCGCGTACCGGCAAGATCATCTGCGTCGATATGGGAGAAACGTATCTGTTCGTCAAATTGGGCGACAGGATTACGATTCCCCACGATAGTCAGACCTATGTCGTGGTCGGGGTTGAAATGTCTCCTGCCAACGATTGGCAACACAGTTATGACGGCGTCTTCGCCGAAGGCGCGTCTATTCCGGAGAAAGGGCCCCGGATCCGAATCTATGCCATACCGCTCAAGAGCGACGATGACGACACTTTCTATCCGCCTTCCCTCCCGGATTCGCCGTTCCGCCTTGCCGGCGCCCAGCCGGCTTACATCATCGACAGCGGCGATCCCATCGGCCAGGGCCGTGTCCGGATCCGCTTCCCCTGGCAGCCTTCGATGGCGGATGCCCAGAAGACCTTCGACGATGGCAAATATCAGGATGATTATGACAAGACGCTGGGGCCTTTTCAGGCTGCCCGGAAGGCCCTTGAACTGGTAGCGGAAGATATCAAGGCCCCTCTGGTCGGCGACGCGTCGGCGACGATGAAGAAGGATGCCGACAGCTCGGTTTACAGTACGGCGCTTTCGGAGTTTGATACAAAATGGAAGGCCCACCGTGCCAACAAAATCAAGCTGGATAAAGCCAAAGCGGAACTCCTGCTGGCGGAAGCGGGGTCTCCCTGGATCCGGATGGCCTCTCCGATGGCCACTGCCGGCGGCGGAATGTACTTCAAGCCGGAAGTGGGTGACGAGGTGATGGTTGATTTCGAGAGCGGCAATATCGAGCGACCTTACGTGACGGGAACACTCTACTCCAAGAATATTCCCGCACCCAAGCAGGGCGGTCGCGTCATCGTTTCCAAGAACGGCCATACCATCAAAATGACCGATCCCTCCAATGGCGTTGACCTTATTGCCGGATTGATTCCTGCTGCGAAATTTCTCAAAGGTTTCGGCGTGCTGGATGACAGCAAGATCAAGATGGCCGGCAATACCGCTCGCCTGCTCGGCGGGATCGAACTGACCGACCAGTTCGGTTTCTACAATATCAAGATGTCTTCGCACGACCGCAGCATCAGCATCGATTCTCCGCTGGGGAATGTAAGCATGAGCGCGCTCACCGGCATCTCGATCGAGGCTCCCAACGGTGATATCTCCATTACCGGCAAGAATGTCGAAATCTCCGCCTACAACAAGGTGACCATCTCATCCGGCAAGAATGTCAAGCTTGCCCACGACGAGCACCGGCTTGGATGGCTTTCCACCGGGTTTGACCCGGAGGATGCCGGCAAGAATTTGGGGAAGGCGCTGACGAAGTTTCTGGGCGTCGGTAAATTTATCGACCTATCGCTGATCAGGACGCTTATCGAGATTTTCGTCCGTCCGGTGGACGGAACTCTCGATATCAAGTCGGGCCGCTTCCTGCTGCTGCAGGCGGGCGGGAAATCGGCGGCCGGCGAATTGGCTGATTACAATGTTAAGCCGTTTGACGACTGGACGCTTGAGGAGAACGAGCCCCGGATTCTGAAAGCGATGCTTACGGAAATAAACACCTCACTTAAGAACTGGCTTCAGGCTTATCCTGAGAAGTTTGCGGCAGTCGTAGATGCTGTCAATAAGATAAAAAACTCCTGGAACCCGATACTGGGGACTCAAGTAGGGGTTTTAACTGCCCCCGCAGATCTTAATGCAATGATGCATGACTTTTTCGGACAGGATCCTGCTAATTTTGATCCGGAAAACATCATGGGTTATGCGACTGTATTTAACGACTATTTAGAACATCATTGTAATTTTAATCCGATTTTCCAGAATCCAGGGCAAGATTCGACTCTGAAACGTAAGTTTATGGCTGATGGATTTGATCTCTTCAAAGCTGCCATAGAACTGAAGAGACACCTTATCAACTACGATTATGCCCATCTTTTCGGCAGAATAGTGGACGGATCTTTCGTAACCGGGCGTCTGATGACAAAGAGAGCCAAGAAATGCGCTTCGTTGCTATTCACTGCCCCGGAGGTGGATGCCATCCTTACGATGGACAGTCCGGTCGTGCCGGCTACTCAGCCAATGGTCGGACCGGTAGCACCCGTGCTGGCGGCTCCGGCCCGAATTCCGGCTCCGAGCTGCGCGACAAAAGCTAACACAGCAGGTGCAAATACAGGTTTCTATACTAGTAAAATCAAACCGGCATACGATTTTATATTCCATAATCAAGGCCAGGGAAATTTAGTATTTCATTACAAAATTCCCAATGTTGTGATTACGTCAAGTGACATCTGGAGAAAAGCTATTGCGCGACGGTTGATTTGTCTGGCAATTGAGAAAATCCGGGCCAATAAGCCCTTTAAGACCTTTGTAATTCCGGAAGCCAAATACGAGCCAGTTGGCGGCGTGGGAACCGAGCCCGCCAATATGGATCATCCATTTAACAATACGGATTGGATCCGCTATGTCAATGAAATCAGGATGGAGAAGCCGGCTTCTTCGTTCCTCTCCGGAATGGGGGACAGTATTTCGGATGCGCTTTGGAAAGTGGTGCCGTGGGAGTCGGATAAATGGAGTTCCACGGAGAGTGGAAAGATTTATTTCGCCGAGGAGAAGGGGAGCTCGTACCACTTTGCCGATAATGGCGTTACAGCCCAGCGATCTAATGAAACCCGCCAGGATGCGGTTTGTAAGGAGGTGAAGAACGACTTGAAAAAACTCTGAGAAGTATGGATTTTAATTTCGACGACTGGAAAAAGACACTGGAAGACTTTCAGAAAAGCGTCAGCAAAGACCTGGAAGAAATTCGTCTCCACAAGGAGGAAGTCCGGCAGCTTAAGGAAGAAATCTACAGCGCCAAGAATGGCGGCTATTTTCTTCGGGATGACCACCGCATTGTCATTTCGGCCCCTGAGATTGTCATAGGTAACGTCGACCGCGATGGGACACTCCGTGCAGACAGCGGTTCGCAGGTCGTTTTGCGTGCCACGGCCGTCGGACTTGACGGTGTAGGCTCGGCGGGACAGGTCCTAACCCGGGCCGCGAGCATCCGTCAGGTGGCCGCCGACCCTGGTTCCGACGGAATGGAGGCTGTTGTGGGGCCTCTTTCGGAGGTTGTCAGCCAGGCCGGAAGCATCGTGTTGGAGGGAAATGCGACGGCCGGAGTGTTTTCCAAAAGTCCGCACTCGGCCGGAAACGGTGGTGTCCGGATTCATGCCGACGGCCAGTTGCAGTTGGAGGCTGCTGTCTCAGCCGACCTGCAGAAACAGAATCTGGACGCTCAGATCAAAGATCTCGAAACGCAGAAATCTGAGGCGGAGGCCGAGGCGCAATCCGGTATTAAGGATTTCGCTTCCACGGCCAAAGCCATCCAGTCTATTTATGAGCAGCAAGAGAAGATGTTGTCGGATGTAATGGTCGTCCGCACCGAAGTCGATGCTCTTTCGGACTTCGAGGAGCAGATGGACGGCTATGCCGCTGCGCTCTATCAGAGCTATGAGGCCGCGGCCAGGTCTATCTCCCGTCTGGCGGAGATCAACCGTCAGATTACCTGCCTCAAAGCGGAACAGAAATCGCTCAAGAAAGCCGACGAATTCAAAAAGAACCCTACCGGATCGGCCGTATCCGTTATCGGAGAGCGAATCGATCTCGTCTCCCGGGACGGCGACAACAACCTTCGCGACAATCCGGAAGCCGGTGTCGGCATCCTGGCCAACAACATCTCCATCGGGGCCATTGACAGCACCAATGCCCTGCAGAAAGAAGGCAAGGTGGCCGTCAATGCCAAGACGGTCGAGATTTCGACCCTCAACACCAAGGATGAGAAATTCGACGACAAAGGCAAGCAGCAGGGCGGCACTTATACCGCCGAAGGAGATGTCTTTATCAAGTCCAAGAACGTTTCTATCGAATCCGTCGACTGGGAATACAAGGACGATAAACTGCAGGAGAAAGCTCTCACCAAAGAAGGTTCGCTTAACATCCGGGTGGAGAAGATGGACGTCTCCGCCACCGATACCGAAGGCAAAGCGACGGGCAGCATCTCGCTCAATGCCAAGGATGTCTCCGTCCGTTCAATGGATGTCGAGAAGGAGAAGCGCACCGACGACAAACTCGCCGCAGGCAGCACGATGCTCCTCCTGAGCGAGAAGATGTTCCTCGGGGCGAAGAAGAAGGATATCAAGTCCAAGAAACTGCAGGCCGTCAGCGAGGAGATGGGCCTCTTCGCCGACAAAACCTTCGAGGCCCAGCAGGACGAGGGTAAGGCCACCCTTCAGCTTGCCGGCGGCAAGGCAGCCCTCGGCGGCAGCGATACGCAGGTGTTCGGCAAGACCACCGTCAACAATACCCTGGAGGCCAAGGGAGAATTCAAAGCCCCGAAGGCCACCGTCGACCACGTCGAGGCCAAGAGTTCGTTCAAGTCGTCCAACATCAGCGACGGCATCCCCGTTCCGCCGGCACCTCCGTCCGGCAACCTGAGCGCGAAGCTCAAGGCGGAAGATGCCCCTGAAAAGAAATAGCGCTATGGGAAAGTTCGTCTGTGCAGGAGCAATGCTCAAATGCAGTTTCGGGATGGCGCCGTCCTCCTTTATGGTGATTGATCCGATGCGCCCGAAGGTCCAGAACAAGCCCATCGGCAACATTATGGATAACAAGCCGATGGTCAACATTATGCCCTTCGGGATGTGCCAGTCGATGGCCAATCCGACGGTAGCTTCGGCTACTGCCGCGGCGATGGGGACCCTCACGCCGATGCCCTGTATCCCGGTCGTCATGGCCCCCTGGGCCCCCGGCGGCCAGGAGAGAATCTCCAACTTTCCCGCCCTGCTGGACAATTGCAAGTGTATGTGCAACTGGGGCGGCAACATTTGTGTAACGATGCCGGGCAATGTGTGCCTGGCCGAAGGAAAATAGGATGAAAAAGGGGAGTCTGGTCATACTGCTTCTTCTTGCCTCACTGCTGCCGCTTGCGGCCCAGCAGATGAGCATCGAGGAGTTTGCCCGGCTCAAGCGTCCGCCCTGGAAATTCAAGACCGTGACGGTCGACAAGACGGGGGCGCTCGTGGATTTCATTACTCCCGAAAAGGGCTTTACCTTCCTGGCCAACGGCAGGCAGGAGGCTGCGGCGGAAGAGGGAGATGCCGCCGTGACGGTCAAATTCCCCCGCAAAACATCCTGGATTACCGTCAAGCATCCCGCCTACGGGCAGACGACCTGGAAAGTCCCGCGCGGCAAGACCCTCAAGGCCGGGAGCCATTACCGGGCCCTGCTGTTCGCTTCCGACCCGACCATCGACTACAAGGCTCCGAAGCAGTGGGTCGTGTTCCGGCTCGATCCAGCGGATGCCATTCTCCGGATCGACTCCCTGCAGCGTCCCGTCCGGAGCGACGTGTTGGAGTATTATCTCCCGGTCGGAAAGCATTCTTTCCGGGTAGAAGCGCCGTTCTACGAGTCTCAGGAAGGGAGTTTCGATCTTTCGGACAGCGTCAGAACGGATATTTCCGTCAAGTTGCAGCCGTTCTATTCCTTCCTCACCGTGAAGACTTCCTGGAAGGGGGGCGAACTCTATATCGACGGCGCGCACATCCTGAAGGAAGAGGCGACCAGCCTCCGGCTTCGGGACGGCTGGCATCGGGTGAATTTCTACTGGGCAGAGGAGTGCTTCTACGATTCGCTCCTGTTTGTGGGAAAGGCGGAAAAGAAGGTCCTGAAGCTTACCGAGCGGGATCTCCGCCCTGTTCCGATCAAGCGTACGGAACCCCAAAGGGCGGTTTCGCCGGAAGCCGTTGCTGAGGCAAAGGTGCAACGGGTTCCGGTCAAGGTCACCTCACACGATCCCTCCGCCGAGATCTGGGTGGACCTGGAGAAAAAGGGCGTCGGGGAGTGGGAAGATTCCCTCTCGCTGGGCTTCCATCTTTTTGAAGCCAGGAAGGAGGGGGTGCAGCCGACGGTTCTTCGCATGATGTTTGACGACCCGTTCCCGAAAGAAATCACCCTCGAAGCCATCGGCACGGGATACGGCCTGGTCAACATTCACTGCAATGTGGCGGGCGCCAGCATCCGCATTGACGGGAAGGATTTCGGGGAAACACCCCGGATCGTCCGGCTGGAGGCTTCGCGGCGTTACAAAGTGACCCTTTCCAAACCGGGCTACAAGAGCGTTTCCTCCCAGATTCCCCCGCGGGGCAACAATATGGTCGACGTTTACCTGAAAATGAAGAAAAAAAGGATATGAAAACTTCCATCCAATCCCTGATAGAAGCTGCGCAGAAGAAGATGAGCGCTTATGCCGCCCTCTACAATTACAGGCTGATGAATCTGTGCGTCAAGGCCAGTCCGGAAGCCCTGCTCCCGGTGGAGGTGCAGCTCGGCGGCGAGCCGGCGCACCTCGAGGACGTCGCGAGGGTCCGCAATGCGCCGGACCGGGAAGATCAGTTTGAGATCTATCCGCTGGACAAAGATTACCTGTATCCCATCCTTCGCGGGATGCATGACGTGCATCCGGAGTTCATCGTCGAGGTGAAGCAGTTCGGCGACAGTGACGCGGATGACGAGGAGAGCCGCTATATCCTGGCGACGATGCCACCTGTCGAAGATGCCCGTCATCAGGTACTGATGGATGCCGTGGGCGTCCTCTCGGACGAATGTGACGCCAAAATCAAGGCGACATTCGACTACTATACGGGTCAGCTTTCCTTCAAACTTGCGACGGCTCCGGCTGAGGAAATGGATGAGGCCAAAAACGCCCTCCAGGAAGTTCACGACGGTCACGATGATCTTTGCAAGCAGTTCCGCGCCAATAAGGAGCAGGAGATAGAAGATGCTTACCAGCAATTCCTCGCCGACAAGGCCGCCCTGCAGGCGAAGCTTCAGGAAGAAGCCGCTGCCCGCAACGAGCAGGCTGCCCGGCAGATGACATGGACTCCCGACGATGAATAACAGCCCCTTCATACAGGAGCGGATCGCTGAGGCCGAAATCATGGTCGTCGGCTGTGGCGCCCTGGGCAACGAGGTTCTGAAAAACCTTGCGCTCATGGGGGCGGAGCATCTTACCGTGGTCGATTTTGACTGCGTAGAGACGGGCAATCTCAGCCGATCCGTCCTGTTTACGAAGGAGGATGCTGAAAAAGGACGCTGGAAGGTGGATGTCGTCGCGGATCGTCTCCGTGCGATGAATCCGCGCCTGCGGCTCACCCCGATCCGGGGCGATATTGCGTACGACGTGGGGCTTGGACTGATTCGCCGGATGGCCGTTGTGATCGGTTGTGTCGACAACCGCTGGGCCCGCTACTGTATCAATCGGCTCTGCATGCGTGCCGGCATTCCCTGGGTGGACGGCGGCATCGATTCCCTCGAAGGGACGGTGCGGGTCTTTGCCCCCGGAAAGAACTGCTATGCGTGCAGCCTCGGGCCGGAGGGACGGAAAGACCTGGCCTACAGGATGCCCTGTCCGGGGATTATCCGCCGCGACGAGCAGGCCGGGAAGGCTCCCACTACCTCCATTATTGCCTCTGTAATCGGAGCAGTGCAGGTGCAGGAGGCTCTCAAGCTTCTCCATCCGGAGTTGCTCTCCGAGGGGAAGATGACATCGCTGTGCGGCAAGGTGTTCTACTATGAGGGGGCGCAGTTGTCGACCCGGCTGGCGTCTTTTGAAGCCTATGATGCGGACTGTCCCGTGCACGACTGCTGGGAGCCTGTCCGCCGTACGGCTGTGACGGAGACGATGCCGGTGGGAGAAGCCCTTGCCTTGCTGAGGGAAGAGCTGAGCTCACCCCGTGTTACCCTTCACCTGACGGGGGATTGTTTTGTGGATGCGGTCCTCCGCCGTGACAACAATGTGAGGACAGAGGTTATGCTTCCTGGAAGGGCGGTAGCAGACCGGGTGGCACGGGATGCCTCTCTTGGCGGATTGCCCCTCAGTGCCCTGTATCAGCACGAATACCGGGAAATCGATGCGGCGTTTCCCTATCAGGATATGACCCTGTCGGCTTTGGGAATCCCCCCGCAGGATGTGCTTTCCGTGTCGACGGACACGGCTGACTGTTATTTGGAAATGGTATGAACGAAATGACGCAAATACCGGAAATCCGGGCGGAAATGCTTCTCTCCCTGCTCTATCCGGAGCTGGAGGAGCAATGGGTAGCCTATCACGACGGAACTTTCTACCGCAATTACAGCCGCGACATTCTCGATCTCCAGCCCGACGAGGCGCGTGTCCGCCTGTCCAGGGACAGCATCCTCGGTTTGCTTCCTCCGGGGCTGATTTCCGGGGACGAAGAGTTGCGGAAGGGTGACCGGGGCGAAAAGCATGATTCGCTGGAACAGCGGATCAGGATCCTCCTGGAGGCTTTCCTCCCGTTCGACACCTTCTCATTCCGTCGCACGCTGAAGGCGGAGCGCAACATTGAGGAACTCCTTGAGGACAAACTCGGCTATATCCTGCGGACGTACTTCGGCTTCGACCTCGCGGCGGAGCAGAATCCGTACGTCCGGGCTTTTGCCGCGCTGCTACCTTGCATACGGCATCGCCGCGGTGATACCCAGCTGCTCCGCTCGCTGCTCGGCTCGGTCTTCGACTGCGAAGTCCGGATGTCCGAGCATCGCTACAGCGAGTCCGACAGCACCCGGGCCTGGCTGCCGGAGATCCGTTACGAACTGCTCATTCCCGGGCTCACTTCCGAGACTTATCGGGACCTCAGCCGCGACATGGAGCCGCTTCGGGATTTCCTGGGTGAGTGGTTCGTCCCGATGGATGTCCGGTTCTCCCTGCAGATCCGACATCCCCTGCCCGCTGCCGGGCAACAACCCTTGCTTGACTATAATACATTATTATAATGGATATCAATACCAGAATCAATTGGGCTCCCGGTATGGAACTCACGGCCCAGGCCTTCAAAGAATTCGTCCAGCAACTGGATTTCCGCCAGCAGGTGGCTGTGCGGGCGGCGCTTGGTGCGTCCCGTTTCGGCCTTCTGCCCGGAGCGGCCTTTGACTGCAATGGGCGTTTTGTCAAGAATACCTTTGAGATTGACCGCTTCCGCTGCATGGCCGTGCTGCCCTCCGGCAGCATCCTCGATGCCGACGAAAAGGTGGCGCTTACCATCCCGATGCTCTTCGGGGAAAAGTATTATCTGACCGTTGCATTGGGGGAGGAGGAGCATGTCTTCGAAAAAGAAGGCGTCCCCTGCGTGTCGCTCCAGAAAACATACACTATCCACCCTTTGGAGGAACTTGATAAGGCCGATCTCTTCCCGGTGGCACGTTTTTCCGTGTCGGACGCCGTATTCTCCGTGGATGCCGACTACATTCCTCCCTCCCTGCTGCTGGATGCCGATCCGCGTTTCGCGGCCTTCGGGGCGGAATACGTCGAAAAGCTGCAGGCTCTCTCTGTGCACGGCAGCCTGGAGGAAGGCGAAGGCAAGCGGGCCCTGTTGCGTTATCTTTTCATCCTTAAAGGATACCGCTGGGACGGCGACGTCCGTGAATTCATTTCCCTGACGCAGGAAATCGCGCAGGCCGTCGACTTCTACATCGTCACGCCTCATACCGAAACGCCTGTCGTGATACCCGCCCCGACGCAGTATGATATCCAGCAGTGGCTGCAATGGCTGTCGGAATATCTCTCGGGCGCGCTCAGTATTCTCGACACCGTGGTGCTCGAAGACAACAGCATCGATTATGAGGCCCTGCTCGCCCAGGCCAAAGCCGAGCTCTATGAGCGGCTGAATCCCGAACTCCGGGCCGATCTTCTCCGTCAGATCAAGGAAGAGCTCCGGACCGAGTTAAGCGAACAGTTGTCCTCCACGCTGATGACCTATATCAACGATGATCTGCATCCGGCATTGCGGGGTTCGCTCCGGGACGAACTCGATCCGTCGCTGCACGAGCGCCTCTACAAAGAGCTTTATGATGCCCTCTACAATGCCCTCTATGTACCGGCAGAGGAAGAGGAAGAATTCTATCCGCTGCTGTAGTATGAAAAGTATTGCCATTCCCATCCAATTGGTCAAAGGCGGCCTGGCCCGGACCGAAGACCCCCGGAAGAGCATCGACAGCGCCCTTTCGCTGCTGATGTCGACTTCCTGCTTCAGCTCTGCGGCCGATCCTCAATATGGATTCATCTTCAACAACGTCCGTTTTGAGATCTTCGACGAGAACGAGGGCGTCGTTTACAATTCTTCCGGATCCCGGAGGCTGGCATCTGGCTGGGAAGGCCTGTACCATAAGAAAATTTCCGGCTCGTCCACCAATATAAACACCTTTGCCGCCGAGCTCAAACGGACCATCGAGACCTACGAGCAGCGCCTCCGGGACGTGTCTGTTTCGATGACCTACGTCCGGGAGGAACGGAAGATTTATGTCACCGTCAAAGGCATCATAGGTGATACCGGCAGCCCTTATAAGTTTTTATCGATCATTAATGTCTGGAAATAATGAAACAACAGCTATTTGAAACCCGCAACAAAGCCGAGGAGTTGCTGCGTGAAGCCCTGTCCATCTGGCGGGAGAGCAGCCAGGCGGATGCGTTGGAAGGCATCGAGAAGGATCCTGTCTTCTCGCTGCTGATGATGGCGCTCGCCTACCAGGCCAACGAGCTGGACAGTGAGCTGGAGCGTCTCAAGGCGGAGGTGCTGGAAGACTTCTCCCGCCTGCTCGTACCCTACGAGATGGGACACGCCGTACCTGCCACAGCCGTTGTAGAGACGGCCTTGCAGGATCAGGTGGGGGAATTGACGATGGGGGAAGGATATCAGTTTATGCTGGCGTCCCGCCATCCGTTCATCCCGCTGTTGGAGACCCGTGTCCTGAATGCGAAAGTCCGCTCGGTGACCCGTCTTGACGGCCGCCGCTGGAAGGTGTCTGTCGGCTTTGCAGAGCCCGTGACCGACCTCTCCCTGTTTGCTTTCGCCATCCACGACGTCCCTTTCCAGAACGTGGCCGTTTCCGTGAAAGGACATTTGCTGCCGCTGGTAAAGCCGTGGCATTATTCCGAGTTGCCATTTACCCGCTGCTTCTCCCCGGAGACGATCCTCTACAATCAGGGACAGGCAGCCTGCCTGTCTTCCCTCCCGATGGATCTTTTCGCCCGGCAGAATATCCGTCTGTTTATCATAGAGCGTCACAATCCGCAGACCTTTATCCCATCCGAGACGGAGCAGATCGATTTCGTCTTCGAGTTTATGGGCATTCCGGAGGACTTCCGTTTCGACAAGACCTGCCTGTCGCTCAATCCGGTCGTGCTTGTCAATGCGGAGATCGGAGAGGCAAGCCTGTCCTCGTCCAGTCCGGTTGCACGCATTGCCGGCGGAGAGAATAACGGGGATGATAGGGGCCTTCCCCGACGGGAATTCCTTCATCTGATCCGTCCGCCCGAGAGCCAGATCTACGGCGGGGTGGAACTGGAAGTCCGCGGTGTGGCCGGCGACCGCTTCAATCAGGGTAGCCTGGTAAAACTCCTGCAGTGCATCATCACCAAGTACCGTTCTGATTTTTACGCTTTCCAGAATATGAAGGGCGCGGCGGTGGACGATGCTTTCTTCGACTTGGAGTCGGCCCTTTCGCGCCTGCGCCTGGAGAGTACGAAGGACCTCCTGCGCAGCGTTTCCGGCGTCTACCTGATGCCGCGGAATCTCACGCGGATGAAGGACAGGGACTTCAGCCTGAATGTAAAATATCTTACGACCTCCGGTACTGCGGTCAACGGTATGCTGGGGCCTGACTGCGTGTTTACGCCGCCGTCCGGATTCCTCCAGGATGAGACTCGCGTTATCGGGATGCCGGTTCCCGGTTTGGATGAGATCCGCGATGAGGGGGCGCTCACCGGGCTGATGCGCTACCAGATGCTGACCGGCGACCGGATCGTCACGATGGCGGATGTCAAGGCATTCTGCTCCAAGCAGCTGCTGGTGCAGTATGGTATCGGCGGTGACCTTGTCCGCCGTCTCCGGGTCAATCGCCGCCTGCAGCGTGACGACAGGGGGTGCGGCTATGAGATTGTGGCAGAGATTACCCTCCTCGGTACATCCTTCGTGCGGCGCAGTTTTGAGGATAAGATCCCAATGGCCGAGACCCTCATGGAGCAGATGATCGCGGTCCGGAGTGCCAATATTTATCCTGTTCGAATCAATATTATTATAGAATAAGCATATGGAAGATTTCTTTCTAGACATTGTGTACAAAAACAAGAAGGTCCGCTTCAAGGTGGTCAACCCCGAGGCGCCCCTCAGTATGCTGATGACGAACCTCCGTCACGCCGTCGGCAGTGACGGCCGGCTGATCTTCGACTTCCCATCGATTGACGGGACGGGTGCCCCGCTGGATTATTTCTTTGGGAAAGAAGACCCGGACGTACACGAAGTACGCGTGCTGCGCCCCCGGATCGGCCGTGCCGACCAGACGCTCGCGGATTATAATGTGGGCAACGGGGACACCCTGTTCCTCGTGCCGGATCCTTTCCCGGGTTAGTGGATGATGGGCAGCCGCAGTTTCATACCGGAGCAGCTCAGCGGGCGCAATCGTCGCCTTCTCAGCGAGTGGAGGCTGTTGGAGGACCGTTTCTCCCATCGGCCGGACATTGCCGTGGAAGTGCAGTCCTGCAACGCCGCGGGCCTTCCTGTCAGCTACCGGGTGGACTACCGGATCCGCAGCATCTGCGGGGTGGAGAATGTGGAGCGCCTCGGCGAGAAGGGTGTGGAGAATCCGCCGCTGTTTGCCGATGCCTTCCGGATGGACCTCGTGCTGCCGCCCAATTATCCCTGCGTTGACGGGGCTCCGGTGTTCCGTTTCTGCACGCAGGACGAGGAGGGGAATCCGATCCCGCACCCCTGGCATCCGAACATCCGCTGGTTCGGGGAAATGGCCGGCCGTGTCTGCCTCAATATGGACGACACATACACGGATCTGGCCTGGGGAGTGGACAGAATTGCGGGCTATTTGCGGTATGACCTGTATCACGCCGTCGCGGAACCTCCTTTCCCGGAGGATATGCAGGTGGCTGCCTGGGTAATCCGCCAGGGAGAACCTCAAGAATGGATTTATTTTGATCAAGACTGATTATGAAGCATAGAGCGATACGTAAACTACTTCTTTTCCTTCCGGCCCTCAGCCTTCTGGCCGGACCGCTCCGGGCGCAGACCGTCAAGGACATAGCGGTGAGCGCCACGGCATCCTATACGGACCATATTTCCCTCGCCGAGGACTCGAAGGATACCGACGTGATGGTTAAATTTGTCTTTGACGAGGGACAGAACATCCTCACCGTGAGCGTGTTGTCGTACCGGGGGCTGTTTGTCTTCCAGGAGCCTGCCCGTTACAAGGCGGTGGTCCGGCACAATTGCCTGATCCCGGAGCAGCTTCCGTATCTGGCGGAAGCCGAAAAGGGAAGCCGGTTTTCCCTTTCCAAGCCGCTCGTGAAAGCCTTGCCGCGGCCCAAAAAGAAATACGTTTTCCGGCGCTGGATTGAATATGAAGGCCTCCAGCGAACCCCGACCGATTACAAGATGGTCAATGACTACATCTCCCAGGACTTCGACATCGTCGGCAAGCGGAATGTCGTGAGCGTGACCCTCCGTGACGTGTATCTCCTCGATCTTCCGGGCAAGCCGGACAGCTACGTGCTGTCCCGGGGGCGGGACCTGAATACGAAATACCAGATCCGGATTCTCCGCAATCCCTGCCTGGGACTTGACGAGGAGGTCGTAGCAGCCCGCCAGGCGTATGGCGAGGTCAAGACGGCATATGAAGGCCTTAAAAAGAAATATCCCGGCGGAACCGTGGCATCCGAGGAACTGCTGAAAATCTTCAGGGAGACCCAGTCGGTGCTGTTGACGCAATTCCCTTCCCGGCAGGGTGAATCCCCCTGCCCGGATATTCAGGATGCGACGGAACGGTACAACCAGTATGTGGACTCCATCGCCACCTTCTCCTGTACGGTGAAGGTACCGGACGTGACCGGAGACGGGCTTGGTGAGCCCGGGAAGGGCCTTGATACCAAGTTGGTCTACTCGCAGGCACGTCAGCTCGACAAGGCGGTTTCCCGTTATCTGGTGAGCACGGATCCCCTGGAGAAGTCCGATCTGGTAACCCAGTGCAAGGCCATTGTCTCGGATATGTCGGCGATGATCGCCCGGCAGACCCCCAGGACGGAGGAGGAGAAAAACGCCGTACGGGTGTATACCCAGGCAGAGGAATATTTCAAGAAAACCTGTGGACAATAAGGGATGCGTATGAGACGGATGGCATATCTTCTTTGGGCGCTGGGGCTTCTGCTGCTGCCGGGAGGGCTGCGTGCCCAGGATGCGCCGGCTCCGGCGGAGGGCCTCGATCCTCTGACGCGGCTGAATATCCAGGCCCGTCTGGAACAGTATCTGGACGAGATGGAACGCAACTGTGACGCTTCCGTCGCCCGTCTTCCCGTTTCGCCGGATGTCCAGCTGACGGCCGGCTATCTGAGGACACTCGAGACCCGCCTCAGGAATGTGGAAATGTCCCGGAAGTCCCTGGAGATCCGCTGGAACAATTATCTCCCGGTCCAGCAGGCGGCCATCGCGCAGGACGATGAACTGATGGCCGGCGTAGAGCGCTTTGAAATGCTGAAGCAGGAGGCCACCGATTCACTGGAAGTCCGCAAGCAGATGGTGCAGTCCCTGCAGGATTTTATGGAGGCACAGGCTTATATGGAAAGCCTCGACACTACCTATAACGCCTTGGGCAAGAAGGCCTTTGAGCTCTCGCTAACTTCCAAGACCGCGCCGCTGCTGGAGCGGGAGAAGAAGAAAGAGGCGCTGCTGTTCGAGTCGTTGCAGGAGAAATTCGACAGGGCTGCGGTGGCAGGGGATTTTCACCTGGTATCCGAGGCGAGGATGGATTTGCTGGAGGATACGTATGCCGCCCTGAAGCACAAGTCCGACACCATCCAGCAGATGACCTACAAGCCGCTTATTGCGCGCATCAAGGACTATCTGCTCTCGCTGGCCGCCGTGGCGGTGCTGCTGATGTTCGTTACGATGCTCCGCGCCAAAATCAAGGCCGCCAAGGACGCGCGCGAGCAGATGAAGCAATACAAAGAAGCGTTGAAACTGAACGGGACGGATGAATTTCCGACCATATAGCATACTATGATGATACGGATGAAAAGAATCGTTAAATACCTGATTCCCATTGCTGCCACACTCTGTTTGCCGGGGTGTCAGTCAGACTTCATCGCCCACCTCGGTGTGGGGGATACCGCCGACCTGTTTGAGACGGTCGGCCTGTCGGGAGGATCGGCAAGGCAGGAGAAGATGATCGTCAAGGACGTGACCTTCGCCCCGGACCACAAGACCTTCAGCATCTCGACGGCCATCGTGGATGACATCGGTCCGTATTCGCTGACGGATACGGCTTCCGTCCGGATTGCCGTCGAAGAGTACGATGACAATGTCCGGATGTCCCGGTGGGTCTGTCCGACGCTGGTCAATGCCTGGAACACCGAGAGTGACCAGATAGCCGAACTTGGGTTCAAGGCGCTCGTCCTTGTGGACCTTTCGCTGTCGCAGGAACAGATTGATGCCGAACAGCGGGCGGTCGAGGAAATGGCCACCGTCCTGAATCATGACAATCTTTACGTCGCGTTTCTGTCGGGGGCGTCCGTATCGAAGACGGAGCCTTACACGAGCTATATCCTGCAGAACTATTTCAAGCAGACTTCCGTCAAGAAATACCTGTACCGGAGTGTCGCGGCCAAACTGAAGGAGATTTCGGACGGGAAGGATCCCTGGCTCTCCGCCGACAAGGTGAGTCTTGTCGTTTTCTCGGACGGCAATGTCTATGACGAAAATGACGTCCCCTTCGATCCCGACCATTTCAAGATGGCGGGCCAGTTGCTGAAAATGGAAGTGCCGGACAGCGTCCGTATCTGCTGCGTCCACTTCGGCAAAGGGGGCGATGACGGGGACGACGCGGATGCGACGGATGTACTGAAGTCTCTTTGTACCTCCACCGGTGGCGGTTATCTTCCCCGGTTCAGCTGGGTCAAACTGGAAGACAGCATGCTGGGCCCTGACGCCGAAGGCATCATTTCCAACCGTTTCGATTTCGTCAATCCCGACAGGAAGGTCTACCGCGGCGACAACAACCAGCTCAAACTCCTTTTCTACAGCGTCAAGGACAATCATCTGGTAGCTTCGACCACCGCTTCCATCCGGGAAGGGTCCCTTTACAAGCCGATCATCGTGAACGGCGATTCGCTCGGCACCATCCTCTTTGCGGGCATCAGCGTCGGCATCGTGATTATGTTGCTGCTGTACTTCATCCTTCAGTTCGTCGTGCCGTTTATCCGCTATCGGATCTTCCTTCGCAAGCACGTCGTCCGTTATACGGGCAGCAGTATGGTCGTCGGCGATACGGCCGTGGCGGAATCCTGCTATCTCTGCAAGGAGCCGTTCAAGGAAGGAGACGAGGTCGTCGTAAAGTGCGAGCATACGATGCACAAGGACTGCTGGGACGAGAACGAGTATCATTGCCCCGAATACGGCCGCCATTGCAAGAACGGCTCCCACTTCTACAACCGGGATCACCTGTTCGACAAGCGGAACGCCCCGTACTATATGAAATGGCTGCTGATGGCGGTTCTGGTATCCGTCCTCTCCTGGGTGGCGCTTTCGTTCTGGACAAATTATACTTCCAAACACGTCCTGGAGTATCTGATGCCGGTCGAGCATCTCACGGCGGACGAGAATGGCACCCATCTCAACCAGCTTCCTTCCTACGGCTTCTTTGTCGGGTTCTTCCTGACGATGGGCATCGGGCTGATGGCCATCCGGCGGAAACGTTTCCAGACCTGGCTGGACAGTTTTCTGCGCGGGATTCTCGCCGGTGCGATTTCGGCCGTCCTGTACCTGCTGGTCAGCGTGGCCTGTATCGCCCTCCATCTGGAGTCCGTCAGTTTCGTGCTGAACCTGATCCCCTGGGTCCTGTCCGGCTTCCTCATCGCGGTGATCTCCACGTTCGGAAGCGGCGTCCGGCTTAGGAAATCCATCTTCTTCATCGCACTGGGCGTATCGCTGGTGTCGATGTATCTGTGGTATTCGTGCTATCTGCTGATCGGGGTCGACTTCCGGGTCCTGCTCCTGTTCAGCATTATGATTTACGCCGTCGGCATCGTGCTTTCGGTCGCGTCGGTGGCCCCGAAGTCGGAGCATTATTTCCTGCACGTGCAGGGGGCCGTCAAGACGATGGATATTGCCTTGTACAAATGGTTCAGAGCCAATCCGAATGCGGTTGTCTCCATCGGCAAGTCCGTAGACTGCTCCCTGCAGCTATCCTGGGATTTACAGAGCCACGTAGCGCCCGTTCACGCCGAGATCACGATGAATAAAGGTGTGCTGCGGCTGAAAGCCCTGGAAGAAGGAGTTACGTTTAGCAAGCGGCCGCTCAAGGTGGACAGGTACAGGAAACTCTATCACGGCACGAGCTTCCAGATCGGCCGGACGGTGTTTACCTATCAAGAAAAAGACTTATAACGAATGTTTAAGGAGATTTATATTACTCCGCTATGGGAGGTCGTGGACGTGCAGACCGAGGCTGTTCTGACCTCCGGGCCCGAGTTTGACGGAATGAATCCGGAGGAGGAATGGTAATGAAGAGATCTTGGTTGTTTTTGTTTTTTACGCTCTTTGCGATCCTGTCTTGCGGGAAGGAGATTCCATCTCCTCAGCCCAATGGACCGGCAACGGCCATTACTTTCCATCTGACCGCCGATTATGATACCCGGGCAGTCAAGGAGTCCTGGGAGAAAGGAGATGTTATCTTTGTTTTTTTTAGCGAAATAGCAGCCCCCAATTACCTCAAGATGTGTTACGACGGATCGTCATGGAGCTACGTCCCGGTCGGTTCACTGAACCTTCAGGATGAGCACACCGGGACGATGCGGGCGGTGTATCTTCCTTTTGGCAACAAGGAAACCGTTTCTGCGTCCGGGGCTGATTTTGTATTTGGTCATGCTTATATGTCTTATTATCTGACGGCGTCACTTGGCTATACAGTCGTGAACCATACGGTTTCCGGAAATTTCCGTATGAGTGTTCCGGAGGGGTTCGTCCAGTTTTTTGTGGAAGATACCGCCGCCGTCGACAGGGGATACAAGCTGTCCACCTACGCCGTTACTCCTGTCGAGATTACGGGAGTCGCCTCCGACGGTTCGGTTATGCTGAATACGGCTTTTGGTCCCGGCGGTTATATGTACGGTTATGCCTACAAGGGTGGCTACCTTTTCAGCGGCTTACTCTCGAATAGCTATCCATACGGTACGAATTATTATTTTGCCAAGGCAAATGCTACAAGCGGTGCCCGCGCCGACTATGTCGTCGTAGGAAAGACAATTGCAAGTCATTCTTCCGTCAAACTGCCCGCTGCCAGCAGCACGAAATGGCAATCGGTGGGGTCGGACGTGACGGTTTCCATGAAAACCACGGTTGCCAGTACGACATATGACTTCGGCATCTGGTATACCTGCAATGAGGGCGAAGCGCTTCCGGAGAAACTCACCCAAAGCGCTGTCCCATTCTCCACTGCCGCTGCGGGAGTGACGACAAATAAGGTCCTTCCGACACCGGCTCTGTTAAATGGGATGGCGTCGCATCTGACCTGGTTCCCGATGCGGGTCCTTCCCATACAGGAGGGCATGGTTGCATATGCCAGTACCGGCAGATTCCTGTTCTTCCCGTTCAAGACGGATATGCAGGACCCGTACCTTGAGCCTCCTTTCTCGGCGGGCTATTGGAGTACGGCCGCGGATGACACTCATGCCAACTATTTCTGGGTTCGTGCCGCAGCCCAGACTGTCGGGCCGACTTTGAAGTCGTACCAGTATTATGTCCGTTATTTATCATCGCTGACGAATCCCAAGAATGGAGAATAACTGGAAAAATCGGCTCGGGGTGGTGTTCTCCACCAACCCGGACTTTGAGTATCAGGAAAATAACGTGGAAGAAGCGGAGACGCTTCCTCCTGCGAAACAGCGGCTCATCGTCGGGATCGACCGGCGCAACCGGGGCGGCAAGCAGGTGACGCTTGTGACCGGCTTTGTCGGCAAGGAGGCGGACCTGAAGGAACTCGGGCGGACGCTCAAGGTCCGCTGCGGAGTGGGCGGCGCCGCCAAGGACGGCGAGATCACCGTTCAGGGCGACCTGCGCGACAAGGTGACGGCCATCCTGCAGGAAATGGGCTATAACGCGAAAAGGGGCAACTGATGCTGCTGGCACTTCCCATAGGCGATGCGTTCCGGCAGGGTGTTCTTCACCTCGCCACGGAGGCGGCGCCTGCCGTCGAGGCCGGAGGCCGCATTCCCTTCCTCTCGACGACGATGGTCATCGTATTCACCCTCCTGTCGATCCTGCTGTTCGACAACATTCTCAACGTTCTGCCGTATCTGCTGGACAACCTGATGCGCTCCCGCGCCGCGGCCGACCTGGAGGGGAACGTCCGCCGCAGCCGCGACCGCAATATCATCGCGATGCTGCTGATCATCCCGTTCACATATGTCCTGGACCGCTTCGGCATCTTCAATCCGCCTTTCCTCCGGGACATCTCCGGAGATATCCACTTCCTGCTGGTCTTCGGCGTATTCCTGGCCTACCTTTTCCTTCGCCTGGTGTTCTATTTCCTGTTCTTCCCGCGGCGGAGGCGGCCCGACAATTACCAGATGGCGGCCAAGGCTTCCTATACGTTCTTTATCCTGATGAATCTGCTCGTGCTGCCGACGGCGTGGATCCTGTCCCTCGCCAAAGCCTCCCAGGCGGTCGGAATGTGGATTCTTACGAGTGAAATGGCTGTCCTTTACCTCTTTCACCTCATCCGGAAATTCCAAATTTTGGGGCAGACTTTTTCTCCTTTGTCAGTTTTTTTGTATCTTTGCGGCCTTGAAATTCTGCCGACCGGACTTTACGTCGCATCGGCACTGTTAATATAGGCTATGGCAATAAAGAAAATACTCATTTCCCAGAAGATGCCGCGGGTCATGACCCAGTACCAGGCGGTCTCTGAAAAATTCGGCGTCGAGTTTGAATTCCACCCGTTCTTCCTCGTGGAGCCGCTCTCGCTCAGAGAGTTCCGCGCGCAGCGCATCAACATTCTCGACCACACGGCCATCGTGTTCTCGTCCCGTCACGCCATTGACGCTTTCTTCACCATCGCCGAAGAACTCAAGGTCAAGATTCCCGAGACGATGAAGTATTTCTGCACCACGGCACTCGTGGCGATGTATCTCCAGAAGCACATCGTCTAT
>JAEEGI010000481.1_pt1 | contig 123261 bp, 93 predicted proteins | sample 8958751 | NCBI WGS metagenome assembly JAEEGI01 (sample SAMN16246545, study PRJNA631951) | gut metagenome | biome: gut microbiome; feature: rumen; material: KS-attached | host: Bos | place: Iran: Karaj | collected 2018-10
TCACATCCTGGGGCTGGAGAAGGTCCCAAGGGTTGGGCTGTTCGCCCATTAAAGTGGCACGCGAGCTGGGTTCAGAACGTCGTGAGACAGTTCGGTCTCTATCTATCGTGGGCGCAGGAGTCTTGAGGGGACCGGCCACTAGTACGAGAGGACCGTGGTTGACCGACCTCCGGTTTGCCGGTTGTGCCGCCAGGTGCACCGCCGGGTATCCGCGTCGGGTTCGGATAAGCGCTGAAAGCATCTAAGCGCGAAGCCGGCCTCAAGATGAGGACTCCATTGAGGGTCGTCCTAGACGAGGACGTTGATAGGCTTCAGGTGTAAAGACGGTGACGTCAAAGCCGAGAAGTACTAATTGCCCGAATGCTTTCGCAGCGAAGTCATATTTTCAGGTGTTGGACACAGTAGGGTCCGATCGCAGCTTGCTTGTGGAGATTGTCACCTATACGGTGCATTTCATAATTATGCATTAAGCATTATGAATTATGCATTCGAAGATTTATCAGGTGGTTATTGCGGCGGGGTCCCACCTCTTCCCATTCCGAACAGAGAAGTTAAGCCCGCCTGCGCCGATGGTACTGCAATGCAATGCGGGAGAGTAGGAGACCGCCACTTTTCAAAGAGAGAAGCCCTGAGTCAGCAATGACCCGGGGCTTCTTCGTTTTTGTTATTATGCAAAGGTATCAACTTCTCATTGCGCAAAAAATCTTGTAAAATGTTTGTTATATTAAACATATTTGTTTATCTTTGCACCCGATAAGATACAATTATGAGTAAGAATACATTCGGAAAGACGATGCCAAGGGCTTTGACCCAGCTGTTGCAGCTCATGGGTGAACAGATTATGCTGGCACGCAAGCGCAGGCATCTCTCTATGCAGGACGTAGCAGAAAGGGCAACGGTGACACGACTGACTGTCTCGAAGGTGGAACATGGAGACCCTACGGTTTCCATGGGTATCTATGCGCGTGTGCTCTTTGCTTTAAATCTTGAGAAGGACATCGCGTTGCTCGCAGCCGACGATGCTCTGGGTCGTCAGCTTCAGGATGCAGAATTATTGCGCAAATGAAAAAGATTACGGTTTACGCAGATTTCGATTTCCTTGCATCACCGCAGGAAATTGGCACCTTGGGCTACGAACGAGTTCGAGGCAAGGATCACTTTGTCTTTGAATATGCGCGTGAATGGCTGAAGCAGCATGGTGGCATCGTGTTGAGTGGCGATCTGATGAATGTTCCCTTGTTGCAACACCCTCGTAGCACAGATAGTGTGTTTGGCTTTGTCAAGGATTCCTTCCCCGACCGCTGGGGACGGCTGTTGCTCGATCGCAGGGAACGCCTAAAGGCGCAAGCCGAGGGAAGACCCGTACGGATGCTCACCAACTACGACTACCTTACGGGTATTGAGGACTTTACCCGCATGGGCGGCATACGCTACAAAAGTGACGACTCCGAAGAATACATCAACGCGAGTGCAAAATATCTTGTTCCTCCCATCGAGAGCCTTCGCGCACTGTGTGATGCCTGTCATGAGATTGAGTTGGCAGAAGAACGTAACGAATTGCCCGAGCAGCGTTGGCTAGACCAGTTGATTGACCCAGGAACATCGCTTGGTGGTGCCCGTCCCAAAGCAAACGTCATCGATACCGACGGCAGACTCTATGTGGCTAAGTTCCCATCAAAGAAGGATTTGAATAATACGGAACTCATTGAGCATTTCGCTCATCGGTTGGCAGCTAAGGCTGGTATCAACGTGGCTCAGACGCACACCATCAAGATATCGAAAGACCGCGACCTGTTGCTTTCCGAGCGTTTCGACAGAACCGCCGATGGCCGTCGCATACATTTTGCGTCTGCTATGTCGCTACTTGGATTGGATGACGGTGCTGGCAGCAGCACAGGTAATGGCTATTTGGACATCGTAGATTTCATCCTTCAGGGGTGTGTGAATGTCCAGAAGAACCTCAGGGAACTCTACCGCCGAGTGGCATTCAACGTGATGTTCGGCAATACCGACGACCACTTCCGCAACCACGGTTTCCTGCTTACCCCGAAAGGCTGGACGCTCTCACCAGTCTACGACATCAACCCGGGAACCAAAACGCATCAATGCCTGCTTATTGACCAATATACCGAGCAGTCGGATGTTAACACTTTGTTACAAGCCTCGGGTAGCTATATGCTTGAGCGACAGGAGGCTACAGAAATCATAGAAGAGGTTCATGCTGCCATCAAAGACTGGCGCAAGACAGCCACAGAACTTCAGATTTCCCACAAAATACTTGAATCCTATTGTAACCGATGGGATAATCTGACATGATACCAGGGACTGGTACTGTTGACATGAGAAGCCCTGAGTCAGCAATGACCCGGGGCTTCTTCATTTTTACTACCTCTGACTTCGTCAGAACGGTCCATGACCCTTGATCTACTCGCAAAAAATCTCTTGCGCACTCACCTGAAAGTTTGTAACCAATGAAACCTGAGACTTTAGAGGCTTTTGAGACCGCTTAGGCTTGATACACACCTGTTTTCAGACTTATTAACAGATATTCTAATACTTACTAACAGATTTTTTAAGGCTTGAAAAGGTGTGGCATTGTCATTGGTAGATCAGGGTAGATTAGGGGCGCACAGACTTTGGAATCCCATTTAAGTAACCTGTAAATACAGAAAGTGTAAAAAGTGTACTCGTAAGATTTGGCAGATGGAGAATATGTTCGTATATTTGCAGAGAAAATAAACATAATATGATGAAGAAACTATTTTTATTGGCAGCATTCGTTAGCTGTATGGCAGGCGTGAACGCACAGAATCCGAAGGGAAAGTTTTCCATCAAACCGATGGCGGGTATCAACGTGACAGGGCTGAGCGGTGGTATCAGTGACATGTATCACTATAAGGTACGCTTCACGGCAGGTGTGGAGGCAGAGTATGGCGTGAATGACTGGCTGGGCGTGTCGTTGGGTGCCGTCTATTCGCAGCAGGGTGCCAAGGTGGATGGTGCCGTGAAAGTTCTATCTGCACTGGATGACGGGACAACCTATCTGAATCGTGTACAGATGAATGGTAAACTGCATTGTGAGTACATCAATATCCCTCTGTTGGCGAATTTCTACATCCCGGGCGTGAAGGGGCTTGCCGTCAAGGCTGGCGTGCAGTTGGGACTGCTCGTGGGTAGTAAGATGGAGGCGGTCTATTATACAGTCTCAGTTCCATACACCGAATCTTCAGAATTCACCATTGGTTCATCAGAAGAAACACATGATTCACCTGTATTTTCAAGAGTTGAAGGAAACGTTTCTGATGTCTGCAAGTCTGTCGATTTCGGCATTCCCGTTGGACTTTCGTATGAGTATAGGAATGTGGTGTTAGATGCCCGTTATTACTTTGGTCTGACCAAGATAGACAAGACTGCCAATCCAGATGACTGCCGCAACCGCTACTTCAGTTTCACGTTGGGCTACAGGTTCCATTTGTGAAAAGCGACGATCAAACCCTGTTCTCTCTATTGTTCATCAGCCGTCAGCGGTCCGAACTACAGCGGTGCGTTTCATTTTCGAGACGGGGCTAATGCAACTTTGGAGTACGAATATGACCAGAACGGCAATATGACGAAAGATTTGAATAAGAATATTTCGTCAATTCAATATAATTTGCTAAATTTGCCGTCGAATATCAGTTATTCGAATGGCAGGAGTGCCACGTATGTCTATGGGGCAGACGGGAAGAAACTTCACGTGGGTTATACTGTCCCTGGCTCTGCATCCACAACTGCGGACTATTGCGGAGGAAAGATATACGAGAACAATGTACTGAAACAGATTCTCATCGACTGTGGCTACATCACGTTCAGTGGCACTACACCGCAGTACCACTTCTACCTGCAGGACCACCTTGGCAACAACCGTGTGGTAGTCAGCGCAGGCGGCACGGTGGAACAGGTGAACCACTACTATCCTTACGGTGGTCTGATGGGCGAGAGCACCAGCGGTGACCTTCAGCGCTTCAAGTACAACGGCAAGGAGCTGGACCGCATGCACGGTCTGGACTGGTTGGACTATGGTGCAAGACACTTTGATGGGGCGAGGGGACAGTGGAACGGAGTGGACAGGTTGGCGGAGAAATATCCTTATCTGAGCCCTTATCATTTTGGTAAGGATAATCCTCTAAGATACAAAGACCTTGATGGCAATGATAATTTTGACGTTGTTGTCGGCTGGGGTATTGGTCTTGTTACAAACATCATCCCTGGGACAAGCGGACTGAGGGATGAGTACATTCCCAATGATGCAACAGACTACAACAATGCCTTGCAAGGAGCGGATAACGCCGCCATGGCAATCGGTGGAATGGCAAATGACGCAGGTAACGGGATGATGGCAGGAGGAGCAGCGATTGCCGCTACTGGCGCAGTCTCTGTTGTCGCATCTGGTGGAACGGCTGCTATGGGTGGAGTAACTGCTGTTGGAGTGGGAAAGGTGACTACAATAGGAGGTGTTTTGCTAAAGGGCCTTGGCGTTATGATGCAGATGAATGCTGCAAATAACAAAGGTGAAGGGTATGAGAAAGGAAAGAATGGAACACAAACGAATAGCAAAACTATTTGGAAAAGTAAGGGTAAAGATAATGCTAGAATTGATGTTGAAAATCCCAACCCTTCAAAGAGAAAAGGACAAATTCATTATCAAAAAGGGGCTAAAAAATATATATATGATTCTAAGAAAAAAGAATTCAAAGGAGCGCCGAATAGCGTAAATAAACTTCTGGAAGATGATGAAGTAAAGAGAGCCGTCAAAAAAGGTGAAAAATATTTAAATGAATTATGATAATAATAAACGATAAAATGTTTAACATTATACGAAAAGAGTCTAATAATTCTAGATATTTACCAAAAGGGCTTAATCGTATTTTAAGAGATGGTGTATCTCTACATAATGATTGTCTAGTTTTAGATTATTTTTGGAAAGCTAATCAGCATTTATTGGAACAGGAGTTTCAAGATAAAACCCATTATGAATGTTTTATAAACGGATTTCATCTGAATGACTTTTGCAAATTGAATGCGGCTAAATATTTATTTGTATTCATAAAAAAATTAGTAAATTTAATTAAAGATAGCAATTCTTCTTATAGATTTTCAATAATGATTACAATAAATCATCAAGATGTACATTTAACTTTTCATGTAAAGCATCAAAACGAACCAGAATGGTTTGAATTGGAGCAAATCGATAAAAGTAATGATGCTATGATGATAATAAAATTTGAGAAGGGAACGGTCTGCCGGGAAAACTGGGGACTCTAACTTTGCGCTCAGATAGAAGAAAAACGGGGGACTCAAAAGACGGTTTTTGCTTTGGCAAGCGACTTAGCCGATGACTGAAAGATCCACTTTCCTGCCCAATCATTTTGTAGATTGAATAAAAGACGTAAATAAACACTATTTAAACAAACAAGATGAAACATATATTATCCATTATTATACTAACTCTGACAGGTTTACAGAGCCATGCCCAAAACATTACGGGTAGTCATGCCTATCGCATTGGTGACAAAATTACCAAGCAGGTGGTGGAGTATGCTCCCGACGAGGTGTCCTTTGCCAATATGGTGTGGGACCTCCGCGAGTTGTCTGACCTTGACAAGAAGCATGAGGTCAGCTATTTAGATGTCTTTGGAAAGGACAACCTGTTGGCGGGGGTGGAGGACAACACCCTCCACTACTATGAGCACCGGAACGACTCATTGCTGCTATGGGGCTACGAGAACAACCTGGCGAAGTCGGTGTACGACCGTCCTATACTCCTGCTGAAGACCCCGCTGGTGTATGGCAGCCGGCATGTCGGGCTGTTCCACGGCCGGATGGCATATTGCGAACGGGTGTTCTCACGGGTGTTCGGTGAGTACATGGTCAAGGTTGACGGCACGGGTATGATGCTGCTGTCTGGCGGTGACACGCTGCGCCATGTGAGCCGTGTGCACCTCCGTGAGGTGACGGTGAGCCGTCCCTGTCCACAGATTTCCACGGACAAGGCACTCAAGGCATATACGGACAGCCTGCCTTTCACTAATGACAGCATCAGGGCAGGTCTTTTAGGTGACAGCCTGCGTACAGTGACGGACACCTACCGCTGGTATGCCCTAGGCTACCGCTATCCGATTCTGGAGACCATCAGGACGGAGACACAGGGCTGCAAGCCGGTAACCGCTGCCTATTACTGCCCTCCCGAGGAACAGCAGACCCTGTATGACGATGAGAACGAGCAGGTGCGCAAGCAACTTGCCGACCTCGACCGCCAGAATGCAGGCACTGGGAATAATGGTGACGGCAACGGACAGGGCGACACACAGCCCTCCGCGCTGTCACGCTGTGATGTGAGTGTCAGCGGCCAGACTATAACCATCGATTATGACCTGAGTGAGGGTGCCACGGTGAAGGGCCTTGTCTGCAACGTGTCGGGCATGGTGTTCCGCCAGCAGTCCCAGACCCACGCTCCCGGCGAGCACTACCGAATGCAACTCGACTGCACGGGTCTCCGCCGTGGCGAGTATGTTCTCTACCTGAATGTCAACGGCCAGGTGACTGGCATTACGGTTAGCCTGTAAATAAATCGTGTAAAATTTGTTTATACAAACAAAGATGTTTATATTTGCGGAGAAAATATACCAATACCAAAAGAAAAGATGAAGCAATTGGTTTTGTTGTTTCTTTTCCTGCTGTCATGCAGTAACAGTGGATTTGCCCAGAATGCCATTGTCGAAGAGGCGTTGACAGAGGTCAGATGTGAGAGTAACACACACATGACGACTCACTATAAAGAGACGATAACTATTCTCAACGAGCAGGGAGCGCATCATGCCTTTTTCGTCTGTTCCTGTAGTAAGAAAGATTACATGACCTCTTTCCGAGGACAAGTGACAGATCAGACAGGAAAGGTCATTCGCAAGATCAAGGAGAGCGAACTTGAGCGTACGGAGTATTCCCCGTATCTGGCAGTTGACGACTACAAGATGTATCTTGACTATACGCCGCCGGTCTATCCCGTTACCATCACTTATGAATGGACCATTGACAGTCGTGACAACCTGATTACATTCCCATGTTTCTGTCCGCAGACAGACTATGACGTAAGTGTCAGAAAGGCTACCTACAGCCTGAAAGCTCCTAAAAGTATGACCATCCTCCATGCCGAACAGAATATCGACAATGAGGTGAGCGTCAGTGAATACGCTAAGGGTATGCTGCTCATCACGCTTACTCTGAACGACCTGCCCATGTTGAAAAGGGAGCCGTATACCCGTCCGCTACGGGAAAGGATACCATTGGCAAGGTTTGCTCCGGCCGACTTTGCCTATTACGGTACTCAAGGCAGTCAGCGCAATTGGAAAGACTACGGACAGTGGAACTACAACCTTATCCGGGGACTTGACATCCTGCCCAAGACCGTATGTCAGGAACTGCACTTGCTGACGGATTCGCTAAAGACCGACAGGGAGAAGGTGGAGGCCCTCTACCGGCGGTTGGGGACGACCACTCGCTATGTTGCCATCCTTTTGGGCATTGGAGGACTGCAGCCAGCTTCTGCCACCACTGTCTGCAAAAATGGATTCGGTGATTGCAAAGGGCTGTCAAACTATATGCATGCCATGTTGAAAGAGGTGGGTATCCCTTCCAACTATACCATTATCAGCACTACTAACCGAAGGTTCATGAAAGACTTCACTGGTACAGACCAGATGAACCATGTTATTCTGCAAGTACCCCTCCAGAACGATACCCTTTGGTTGGAATGTACTAACCCGCAGTTGCCTATGGGTTATGTGCATAAGGATATTGCCGGGCACGATGCTGTTGAGATTAGTGAACAGGGAGGGCGCCTCGTGCAGTTACCTATTTATGCCGACAGCACAAATCTGATGCGCAGCAAAGTGGATATCAGTCTTACCCAGGACGGGACAGCCAATCTGAAGGTGTTACAAGAAACTTTCAACCAACAGTATGAAGACCGCATCCGCTTTTTAAGGATGGACGGGAAAGAACGTCAGAAGACACTCCCGCTGATAGTGGATGCGCCGCTGACAGAAATTCACAAAATAGACATTCAGGAGGATGGTGCTAAGATATCACTTGATACAGAGATCAGAAGCGAGAAATATGCCACCAAGACAGGACGGCGGCTCTTTGTCCCGATTTGTCCTCTTCATCATGGTTATTCCATACCTCATGCCACGACAGAACGGAAAGAAGACATCTGGCTGGAGACTGGGTTCCTAGACGAGGACAACATCACGCTGACCATTCCAGAAGGATACGGCATTGAGGCATACCCTAGGGAGGTAAGCATAGAGCAGCCTTTTGCATCATTCTCCTTCTCCCTGCAAGTGGACGGTAGGGTGATTCGTGTAAAAAACCGCCTGTTGATGAGGTCGGGAGTCTTTGACAAGTCACTTTTCCCCCCATTCACGGATTTCTTGCGTACAATTAACAATATATACAATCAGAAAATCGTACTTAAAAAAATATAACTATGAAAAAAGCACTCTTTCTAATGGTTTTTCTGGCACTTTGTTGCACAACGTTCAAGGCTCAGAACCTGAAGTTCGGTAAACCTACTGACGAAGAAATGACAATGACCGTCTATCAAGACGATCCGGACGCTGCTGCTGTCGTGCTCTGTCAGCTGACTAATGTCAGCTACACGATGGACTTCTACAACTTCTTGGTCGACTATGAGGTCAAGACACGTATCAAGATACTGAAAGACGAGGGCAAGGAATTTGCCAACATCAGCATTCCCTATATCGACAACGAGAGCAGGGAAAACGCCCAGGAGGAGTTTGAAAATTTCAAGGCGACGGCCTACAATCTGGAGAACGGCAAGGTGAAGAAGTCAAGAATAGGCAAGGAACAGCTGTTTACAGAACGTATTGACGAGGATTGGAAACTGGCCAAAGCGGCCGTGCCGCAAGTGAAAGCAGGTACCGTCATCGAATACGAATACAAGTTGCACAGCAACGTGTTCTACCACATCCACGATTGGACGGCCCAGAGCGAGATACCTGTGGCTTTTGCCAACTATAAACTGGAGATTCCCGTCATCTTCATCTATAATGTGGAGAAAACGGGCTTGCAGCAATTGCAAAGCAATGTGGTCAGCGGTGCACTGCCATTCAAAGTCGACAATGACAATTTCGCCCAGCCGCACAGCTGCAGCACCAATATCTATAACTGTACTGCACGCAACTTGAAAGGCCTGAAGAAAGACAGATTCGTGTGGAACATGGGCGATTACGCTACCAAGGTCACCGCCGAATTGCAGCGCATCAACCTGCCGGACGGAAGTCACCGCGATATGAAGAAGAAATGGGAGCAGATTGACGATATCCTGTTCGACCATCCCGACTTCGGTGTCAATCTCTATAAAAACAGCAGATACCGTGAGGAATTGGCCGCCAGCGGTATCAACGACATCACCGACCTGAAAGAGAAGGTTGCTGCCGTCTACAAGTTCTTGCGCCAGCGACTGGCCTGGAACGGTGAGTATGAACTGCTGACGAAGACGGCGTCGGAGGTGGTTAAGAAGGGCAATGGGTCGAATGCCGACTTGAACATGATGCTTATCAATATGCTTAACGACGTCGGTGTAAAGGCCTATCCCGTAGTGATGAGTACTCGTAAACACGGAAGACTGCCCCAGACCTATCCGTCGCTGAACAAGCTGAACACCTTTATCGTCGCCGTTCCCAACGGCAGTTCGTGGATATATCTGGATGCCTCGTCGGTCGACGGCTACCTGAATGTACTGCCTGCCAATCTGTATGTAGAAAAGGCACGAATCATCCAGAAAGGCAAAGCTGGCCAGTGGGTCAATCTACAGACAATAGGAGAAGGCAAGACACAGATGACTGTTAAGGCAACGCTCTCACCTGACGGAGAGATGAAAGGTGAGTTGAGTACGTTCTATTCGGGCAATGCCGCAGCTGATGAGCGGAAAGCCTTCCGGGAAGCCGCTGACAGTGCCGCCTTCATTGCAAAGAAAGCCACTGATAATGGCATAAAGATTACACAATGCAAGATAGAGGGATATCGGGACTTTATTCCTCAGGTTACGGAAGTCATTGATTTCACGAAGCAGGGTGATACTACTGAAGACCATATCTACATCAATCCGTTTATTGGAATACCCATCACCAATAACCCCTTTACAGAAAAAGAACGTCTGCAGCCCGTGGAGTTCCCCTATAAAGAAACCTTCGGTATGACTCTCCAGCTTACACTGCCAGAAGGTTGGCAATTGGAGGAGAAACCGGAGAACATCAGGATTACTGCTGCGGACAAAAGTATGGCTGGACATATCCTATATGAGTCTGTCGGCGAAAATGTGGTCAACATTACCTACCAGTTCCGCCTCAACAAAGTATGCTATGAGAATAGTCAGTACGATATGCTGAAACAGCTCTTCGAACACTTCGCCAATCGTAGCAAGGATATGTTGGTTATCAAGAAGAAGTAAACACTGTCTTGCTCATACCTTGCTCATAGGCATCTCATAGGTTGCTCATAGGCATCTCATAGGTTGCTCATAGGCATCTCATAGGATACTCTATCCTTTCTCTGACCCCAGGGGTCTGATTTGACTATGATTAAAGCGTTTGTAGAATTGGGGTAGAGAACGTAGGGGGATTAATATAACGCAAAAAATCTCTTGCGCATTCGCCTGAAAGTTTGTAACCAATGAGACCTGAGACTTTAGGGGCTCTTGAGACCGCTTAGGCTTGAAAAGATGTGGCATTGTCATTGGTAGATCAGGGTAGATTAGGGGTGCCCAGGCTTTGGAATCCCATTTAAGTAACCTGTAATACGGAAAGTGTAAAAAGTGTACTTGTAAGATTTGGCTGATGGAGAATATGTTCGTATTTTTGCAAAGAAAATAAACATAATATGATGAAGAAACTATTTTTATTGGCAGCATTCGTTAGCTGTATGGCAGGCGTGAACGCACAGAATCCGAAGGGAAAGTTTTCCATCAAACCGATGGCGGGTATCAACGTGACAGGGCTGAGTGGTGGTATCAGTGACATGTATCACTATAAAGTACGCTTCACGGCAGGTGTGGAGGCAGAGTATGGCGTGAATGACTGGCTGGGCGTGTCGTTGGGTGCCGTCTATTCGCAGGAGGGTGCCAAGGTGGATGGTGCCGTGAAAGTTCTATCTGCACTGGATGACGGGACAACCTATCTGAATCGTGTACAGATGAATGGTAAACTGCATTGTGAATACATCAATATCCCTCTGTTGGCGAATGTATATATTCCTGGCGTGAAGGGGCTTGCTGTCAAGGCTGGCGTGCAGTTGGGACTGCTCGTGGGTAGTAAGATGGAGGCGGTCTATTATACAGTCTCAGTTCCTTACACCGAATCTTCAGAATTCACCATTGGGTCATCAGAAGAAACGCATGATTCTCCTGTATTTACAAGAGTTGAAGGAAACGTTTCTGATGTCTGCAAGTCTGTCGATTTCGGCATTCCCGTTGGACTTTCGTATGAGTACAAGAATGTGGTGTTGGATGCCCGTTACTACTTTGGTCTGACCAAGATTGACAAGACTGCCAATCCAGAGGACTGCCGCAACCGCTACTTCAGTTTCACGTTGGGCTACAGATTCCATTTGTGAAAAGCGCCGATCAAACCCTGTCCTCCCTATTGTTCATCAGCCGTCAAACGGTCCTCGTTATGGGGGGCGACTGGGAGTCGGGGTTCGTGTTACCCCCCCTTAAGACCCCTTGGTAGGGGGTCTATAGGGAGGGTAACACTTCCCCTGACTCCCAAGTGGGGGGCTGTCGATGGGGGCTCGACAACGTAGTTGCAAAGTTACGGAACGGAAAAAAGCCATTGACGAGTTTCTTCCTGTTTTTTGTACGTATTTTTCTGAAAATTATGAAAATATAACATTTTTAACCTCCTTATACATGAAAAACGGCTAAAATCGCCATTTCTGTATACCTTGTCACCTTTGCCTCATTCAGCCAATCATTGGGTCAGGTCCCCTGATCTATGGCCCTCCGAGATGGTGGTCCTATTGAACCTGTCCTCTCAGCGAATCACGAACCTTCGCAGCAGTATCAATCAGAAACTCTTTAACGTCGAGGGTGCACAGATTTTGGAATCCCATTTAAGTAACCTGTAAATACAAAAAGTGTAAAAAGTGTACTCGTAAAATTTGGCTGATGGAAGAAGCTATAAGTTAAAAAGTGATAATTGTTATATAAAATATTCCCGTATTTGGGAATTTGTCCTTATATTTGCATCCAAATTACGACATAAAGATGAAAATAGTCTTTGAAGACACGGACTTGGAAGAACTGATCACGACGGGACGTAATAGCAAATATAAGAAATACACCCGTAATGCGAAGTTCATGAAGGCGCTCGCCACAGCATATAACTATATGCGAATAGTTGACGTGGCAAGCGACCTGCGAGCCATTTCGTTCCTTCATTACGAGCAACTGGCAGGAACCAATGGCATGAGTTCTATCCGAGTGGTCAACGGAATGGTGGAGCGAATACTATTTAGAGAATTTGAAGGTGGAATAAATATAACGGTTTTAAGTTTAGACGATACGCATTATGGCAACAAGAAATGAGAACCCTGCACCATTCATGGCTGTGCATCCTGGTATGATGATTAAGCCGGAACTGGAGGAACGCGGAATCAGTCAGAAGGATTTCGCTAAGATGGTTGGCGTTCAAGCTTCGCATCTGAGCGAGGTGCTAAACGGCAAGCGTGCGCTTACTACAGACTTGGCCGTAAAGATAGAGTCGGCTATCGGTCTGCCTGCAAAGGTACTGTTGGCTGCACAGACGCAGTATGAGTTGGAGTCTGCTAATCCTGCAAGTGACCTCAAGGAGAAAGAGACTATCGCTATTACCATTCCCATTAGCGATCGCAATCTGCTTCGTGAATTAGTTCGCAGATTCGGCTGGGTTGGCGTGTTTTAGTTCATACGACTCACAGGGGGACAGACCGGTCCGCGCGATTGATTGTATACCCCTGTCACCTTTGCCTCATTCAGATAGTCTCCATGGCTCATTGAGACTATCCCTATGACTCATTCAGATTATCTCTATACCCCCTAAGGGATTATCTGAATGACTGAAAGAGACTATCTGGATGACCCATTAAGACCATCTCTCGCCTCAATAGCCTCAGGGAATACAACTTTTCCGTTCGTCTTCTTCATTTTTTCAAAAAAAAAGCATACCTTTGCAGTCAAATAAAAAAGAAGATGAGTCTACAACGTAAGACACTGCAATTAGAGAAGGCATATGCTACTATCAGTCTGTTCGATAACGGTACGGAAGTCAGGGAGTATCATGCAATGATTCATGTGGGTGACGCCACCCTGCCCTACCACGAACAACTGGAGGCTGTACTGAATGCCTACAACGCTTTGCTTGATGGAGAGCTGAAAGGGGCTCGTTGTGTTTTCAAGCGTTATTTCCTCAGCGATGCTGCCAATCAGACGGACGACATCGTACTGAATGATGTCACCGACTGTGCCAAGAGCATTATCCAGCAGGCTCCACTCGACGGCACGAAGATTGCCCTGTGGGTATATTTAATGACCAACGTACAGACAAGCGTCGCTGGGAGTGGTCTCTACGAGGTGAGCCATGGTGGTTTCCGCCATCTGTGGAACGGCAGCGCCCATAACATGGCTGCTAACTCAGAGTATCAGACCCGCCTACTCTTCAACGAATACAGCATGCAACTGATAGAGGAAGGGTGTACCTTGAAGGACAACTGCATCCGTACATGGCTCTTTGTCAATGATGTGGACTTGAACTACGGCGGTGTGGTTCGTGCCCGTAACCAGTTCTTCTTCACTCAGGGACTGACCAACAACACTCACTTCATCGCCTCAACGGGTATTGGAGGCAGACAGGCCGATCCTAACGTGCTAACACAGATGGACAACTATGCCATTGCTGGTATTAAAGAAGAACAGGTACATTATTTATATGCACCAACCCATCTGAATCGCACCAGCGACTATGGTGTAAGCTTCGAGCGTGGTACCTACATCGACTATGCAGACCGTCGCCAGGTGTTTATCTCCGGTACGGCAAGTATCAATAACAAGGGCGAGATTATGTATCCGAAAGACGTTCGTAAGCAGACACACCGGATGTGGGAGAACGTGGAGACCCTGTTGGCTGAGGCAGACTGCAGCTACGAGGATGTCGGCTACATGATTGTCTATCTGCGTGACACTGCCGACTACCAAGTGGTAAAGCAGCTCTACGAAGAGCGCTTCCATGACAAGCCCTACGTCATCGTTCATGCTCCAGTCTGCCGCTCCGGCTGGTTGGTAGAGATGGAGTGTATGGCTGTCAAGGAGATGGAGACTCCCCTGGTCGCAGCGTTCTAAGCTCTTGCACAAAATTCACCTTTTTTAGGTATTGTAGTCAACGTTTAAAGCATGTACCTTTGCATATAAAAGTAAAGGTAAATGCTAAGACAGTGTATTTGGTTAATATCGCTCCTATTCTTATTATCTCAAAACATTGACGCTCAGAGCGTTTTGAACGGTCTTATTCTTGATAGCGAGACACTAGAACCTATTATAGGAGCAACGATTTCGGATGCCACGAAAAACAAGCCCTTGGCGATATCAGATGCTGAGGGACGCTTTCGTGTACCCAATAATAGGTATAAGCAACTCAAGATTTCCTACATTGGCTACAAACAACTTATTACTTCCATCTCAAAAGATGGACGCTATCTTCTGCAATCGGAAATCAGCAAAATCGGTGAAGTGGTAGTCACGGCACAAGAAGGACGCGGATTAGCGACTTCCTCTAAAATAGAAAAGCATGCTATGGAGCATCTTCAACCATCGAGTTTTGCCGATCTCCTGGAATTATTACCTGGCGGTAGAGCCCTGAACCCTTCGCTAACAACACCAAACACAATCAATCTTCGTGAAGCTACCACACGTGGCGGCAATTATTCTACGTCGTCCTTAGGAACACGTTTTGTCATGGATGGAGCACCTATCTCGACAAATGCCAACATGCAATATCTTAGTGGTGCTTGGGAGACGCAAGCAACGAGTCGTGACTTTACCAATGCCGGAGTGGATATGCGAAGCATTTCCACTGACGAGATACAAAGTGTAGAGGTAGTACGCGGTATTCCCTCTGTCGAATATGGCGATCTGACTAGCGGACTGGTGAAGATAGAGCGAAAAAAGGGCGGGCACGACCTGAATTTCCGCTTGAAGTCTGACATGGGGTCAAAGCTGTTCTATGTGGCAAAAGGGTTGGAATGGAAAGAGCGCAAGTTGAGTCTGAACCTCAGTGCCGATTATCTGAATGCCAAGGAAGACCCGCGAAACCGCCTGGAGAATTATAAACGCGTAACATTTTCTGCCCGTTTGAATAAAACATGGGAGCGAAAGAACTTCATCACCACGCTGTCGACAAACATTGACTATACCGGTTCGTTTGATAATGACAAAGAAGATCCGGACTTGAACAACCATGGCGAAGATTCTTACAAGTCACAATACAACCGTATAGCCTTAATGGCCTCACTCAACCTGAAGATGAAGCGTCAGACATGGCTAAAGAATATTGACATCGCATTCTCTGGTTCTTATGAACACGATCTCATAGAACGCACACGCCTTGTTCAGTTACAACGTATGCAGATTGCTGCAACCACCAAAGAAGAGGGTGAGAGCGATGCTGTCATTTTGCCGTATACTTATGTTGCATCACATAGTGCTGACGGAAAACCCCTTAACCTCTTCCTTAAGGCGAATGCCCGTTTTCAAGTACCCAGCAGATTCCTTGTCAACAGCCTGCTCGTAGGTGTTGACTGGAACTTGGATAAGAACCTCGGCGACGGACAGGTGTTCGATCCACTGAGACCTCTTTACCCTGGGATGTCTGCACGTCAGCGAAAATTGTCTGACATTCCCGCCAACCGTACCTTCTCTTTCTATGCAGAAGAGAATCTGAAGATGCCATTGTTAGGTGGTTCCTTGGAACTTGTAGCTGGTGTTCGCGGACAACGTATGCTTAACCTCCCCTCCAATTATGAGATGCATGGAACAGTATATTTTGATCCACGATTTAATATCGGATGGACATTCCCAAAGTTCACTGTTTTCCATCAGCCCACATTCATACGTATCTCGACGGGATGGGGTATGCACACCAAAAACCCCACAATGGAACAGCTGTTTCCTGACAAGGTCTATATGGATCTCGTACAACTGAACTACTACCACGATAATCCGGACTATCGCCGCATCAACCTTCGTACTTATATCCGTGATACCAGTAATCCGAATTTAAAACCTGCAAGAAACAAGAAATGGGAGATTTCCACTGACATCAATATCGGTGGACACCGACTGTCTGTAACTTATTTCCGAGAGAACATGACATCCGGTTTCCGTTCCATGGCCAGTTATGCACCTTATACCTATAAGAAGTATGACACATCTGGCATTGATGCTGCAACGCTGACGTCACAGCCCGACATAGCTACCCTGCCCTATCAGGAGAAGCAGGAACTGCTAGGTCTCGGAATGTATAGCAACGGCAGTCAGACACTTAAACAGGGTGTTGAATACACCTTAGAAACGAAGCGCTTCCCCGTTATCCTCACCCGTCTAACCATTAATGGAGCATATTTCCGCACAACCTATCGTAACTCACAGCTAGAGACCTACCGTCCATCACAGGTCATCGACGGTGAACAAATACAGTATGTTGGCTACTATAAGGATGATGACGGATCTGTATACGAACGGATGAACACCAACTTCACACTCGACACCGACGTTCCTAAGTTAAAACTGGGCTTCTCCGTTTCTGCACAGTTCCTGTGGTTTACGACCCAACAACAGAATCTTGTCAGCAACTATCCCGACCAGTATATGTCACCCGACGGCACTATGCACGACTGGCAAGAAGGCGACGAAGAGGATACCTACCTGCGCTGGTTAGTACGCCATAACACAGAATCGATGTTTGAGAAGCAACGTGTCCCCATGTCGATGAACCTGAACTTCAAGGTAACCAAGAAGTTATTACGAGACCGTCTCAAGATAGCCATGTTCTGTAACAAGATATGGGACTATACACCAGACTACGAGAGTAATGGTGTCACCATCCATCGACATGTCAAGGCATATTTCGGACTGGAAATGAACGTAAAATTATGAAAAAGCTCTTATACATATTAATAGGTGTCATGGCACTGAGTTCCTGTCATAAAGACGAGGATGATATTCTTACCAATGCGGACATCGTTCTGTCTGCAGGAGAAGGGATGACCATCGAACAGATACAGGGTACGGCACGCATCACGAACCTCAATTCAAAACAGGTGACAACCACTTCCGACTTCGATGGGGCTACCATCCACCTTCAACTGATGCGCAGCAGCTATAGTGCTGACGTGGAAGGTTTGGTACGTTATCACGATCAAACGGGCCAGAGCTATATCAAGCACATGCGTGCACATAGCGACTATATAGACCTATCGGCCAGAGGCTATAACCAAGCAGTATTAGATATCATATTCCTAGAGTAATGAACAGACAATACTATATCACATCCATACTCTTGACGATAAGCGTGCAACTGTTTGCGACATCGGCAGATTCTACACTGATGGAGCATCTGAGTATATGGAATACCGTCAAGCAAGCCACATGGCAGAACCCAGCCCTTCACGGAACAGCATTCAAGTCATCACTGACAGAACTGTACGCAGAGGTTGACTGGCAGAAACAGAGTAAAGCCTTCATTCAAGAGAAAGGAAAGGGATTCCTGTTGCCTGCGGCACATGCAGATACGTATCTACGCCTGTCGGAACGTGCTGCCGTATGGGGACATGCCTCCTATACCAACGGTAAACACTATGATATCTGCTGGAACTCCACATCTGACTATGACATCCTACAACCACATATACTGGCTGACAGTGTTGGCGGTGACACAAACCGTGAACGCTATGTCTTTGAAGGCGGTTATGCTACTCGACTGAGACGCTGGCTGTTAGGAGCAGAGATGCTGTTTCGTGCCGACCATGAATACCGTGACGTAGACCCTAGGATGAGGGGTGTCGTAAACGAGCTTACATTACGTATCGGTGCCGGCTATGAGGCAATGGGCTACCGTTGGGGGGCAGCCTTCGAGGGAAATGTTTACAAACAAAGTAATGACGTAGAATTTTACCGTGAGTTAGGAGTCAGTCCAGAATATCAGATGACGGGCCTTGGAACAGAGTATGTCCGTTTTTCCGGAGACAAGCGCAGCATTCACTATGAAGGAGGAGGAGCCCGCCTATTACTTGATGCAGAACCAGTCAGCAATCAAGGATTATACGTTCATCTGGACCTCAATGAACATCGCTATCACCGCCAGATTGTAGAGAACTACACCCTTCCCATCACCGATCTCTATAGCCAAGGAGTCAATACCATCATTGGATGGAAACGTGTTGGTAAGCAACACCTAGCCATATATGCCACCCTTGACTATGAGAAACGTTCGGGAGACGAACATATCATTGGTTCCTCTGCTTCAACGGCTTTCCCCGAATTAGCGACACTTACGATGTATAAAGACAACCGATTAAACACCTCGCTGACAGCACTCTACGGAACAGGGAAGTGGCAGGTTTCTGCCTGCTTTGGTTATCAGAATGATGACCAGAAATACGTTTACCCTGAACGTAAGTTGAAGGTGGGGCACATCTACGGCGCTTTAGAAGGTCAGCTATTCTGGAAAGCTTCAGAGCGAATGTTGTTGACATGCGGTTTGAAGGCATCCTATCGAGGATGTGCCAATGATGAGATTGTGATGCCCTTTGCCAATATGACTACCGCTTTCGCAACCAAGATAAACCGGCAGTATGAGTATAGTAAAGCTAATTATACTGATGTATCGGCACGTATACGTGGTGACTATCAACTAAAGAGTATAGGTATTTTTGCAGAATTGGTCGGTGGATATACATCGTGTTCGGTAGGAGAACACCAAGCGGCCGCCCGTCTTGCCCTAGGAGTAACATTTTAAAAAACAATAGTATTAATAAACAAAACGAATTATGAAACAGAAAATTTTCCTTAGTATGATGATGCTCGCAGCCATGAGCTTATCTTTCATTTCATGCAGCAGCAGTGATGATGGTCCTGTTATTGTGAAGAATGGGACTATAACGCTTGAGATGCCCATCAATGTCAGTAACATTGTATTAGAGAGTTTTGAAGGAACTGCCACCAATGTACAGACGGGTAACACGATTACTCTTTCTACACCCGTAAAGGACGGAAACAACTACATCATCACTATCCCTCAAATAGAGGAAGGTAACTATAACCTCATTGCCAAGGGTGTAATTTCTTTCGTGAAGGATGGCATTGCCGGCACAACAGACTTTGAGATTAACAGTAGCAATGTCAGTCTGTCCGAGAAATCAAGTTCAGTAAAATTAGCAGTCAACTCCTTCCAAGCTGAAGGTGGCTTTGTTATCAGTGAAATTTTCTATACAGGTACGACAACACCTGAGAATAAATCATACAGTGATGACCAATATATGAAGATCACCAACAACTCTGACGTAACACTCTATGCTGACGGCATTGCCATTCTGGAGTCAGAGTTCTTAACCACCGACAAACAGGACTATACGCCTGATTTGATGAATACCGACTTCTCTGTTGATGCATGTTATGTTATTCCCGGAAGCGGTACGGATGTTCCTGTTGAACCCGGTGAGAGTCTGCTCATTGCTATCAATGCCATTAACCACAAAGAAGCTAATCCCAACTCCTTTGACTTGAGTAATGCAGACTTTGAGTTCTACGATGAGTCATCAAACGAAAAATATATTGACCCAGATGGGAAAGCAACCAACCTAGACAAATGGTATTGCTATACAGCCACCGTGTATATGTTCCACAGCCGCGGTTACCATAGCTATGCCATTGCTAAGATGAAGACCGACAAAGAGACGTGGTTGAAGGACTATGCGTACACTGCTGCCTACACGTGGACATTCATGGAGTGGACCTTCGACCAAGAGAAAGATACCTTCCGAGTACCCAACGAATGGATTCTCGATGCAGTCAATTTAAGCGTAGAGTCTGAGTTCCAGTGGATTGTTACTTCTTCTGCTCTTGATGCCGGATGGACCTATTGCGGAAAAGTCGACAAAGACCCAGAGCGTTTCAACAAAGCTGTTATCCGTAAGACTGACAGCAATGGAAAGTATGTCGACACCAACAACTCTGCCAACGACTTCAATGCTGAGGCAAAGCCCTCTATGATGAATTAACAAAAGTTAAATCTGAAAGCAATTACATGTAACGTATGAAACGTAACATATTATCCCTTCTAGCTATTGTGCTGCTACCCCTATCGGTGGCAGCACAGTTGCCTTCCGATCCAGCCTACCGCATCGGTAAACTGGATAACGGCATGACCTATTATCTGCGTCATAATGCAAAAGAGAAAGGACTGGCTGACTTTTATATCGCCCAGCGTGTGGGATCGATTTTGGAGGAGCCGCGTCAGCGTGGTCTGGCACATTTCCTAGAGCACATGGCCTTCAACGGCACCAAACATTTCTCTGGCAAAGACGGTCAGTTAGGAATCGTACCCTGGTGTGAGACCATCGGTGTGAAGTTCGGTGCCAATTTGAATGCTTACACATCTGTAGACCAAACGGTATATCACATCGGTTCTGCACCCTTGAAGCGTGAGGGAATCCTCGACTCTTGCCTGTTAGTACTCAACGACTGGAGTCATTACATTCTTTTGGAAGATAAGGAAATCGACAAGGAACGTGGTGTCATCCATGAAGAATGGCGCACCCGTCGTGCAGGTATGGCTATGCAACGACTGATGGAGGATGCTATGCCCGTCATCTACAAGGGGTCGAAGTATGAGGACTGTCTACCTATCGGTTCAATGGACATCGTCGACAACTTCCCTTATCAGGACCTGCGTGACTACTACCAGAAATGGTATCGTCCCGACCTGCAAGCCATCATCGTTGTAGGCGACATCGATGTTGACAAGGTGGAACAGAAAGTTAAGACCCTTTTCTCCCAGATTCCCAAAGCAGAGAATCCAGCTGAGCGAATCTACTATCCCGTTCCTGATAATGAGAAAATGATTGTCAATATCCAGAAGGACAAAGAACAACCCATCGTCCTCTGTCATCTGTATATGAAACGGGATGCTACACCCGACAGCGAGAAGAATACGGAGAAATACCTGCGTGATGGATACATTGACGACCTTATCAGTTATATGTTCAACAGTCGGATGGGGGAAATACGCGAACAAGCAAATCCTCCCTTCCTCAGTGGGTCCGGACACGCATCGACCTTCTTCGTCAGCCGCACCAAAGAGTCATTCTCCCTCTCAGTCAGTTGTAAGCAAGACAATATCTTAGGCGGGCTGGAAGCAGCAGTGGCTGCTGCTGAACGTGCCCGTCAGAATGGTTTTACGCAAGAAGAGATGAACCGTGCTAAGAAGATTCAGATGACAGCTGCAGAGCGTCGCTTTAAAGAGCGTAACGAACGCCGTAACAGTTATTTCGTCAATCAGTGTGTACAGAATTTCCTGAACTACGAGCCACTGACTTCAGAAGAATTTGACCTAAAGAACATTCAGAAATTGGATAAGGAAGTAACACTGGAGGAAGTAAATCGAGCCGTACGTGAACTGATTACTGACCAGAACCAAGTATGTGTACTCTATGGTCCCGAGAAGGATGGCATCAACCTGCCTAGCGAAGCAGAACTGGAACAGACTATCCTCGCTGCCCAACAGCAACAGTATGCTGCCTACACCGAGGAGACATTGCCAGAGACACTGATTCCCCAATTACCGACTCCTGGCAAGATAATCAGCGAGAAACCATATAAGCACGGTTTTACTGAGTTTACACTCTCCAATGGAATGAAGGTGTATGCACGACAGACCGATTTTACTGCCGACCAGGTACAGATGACAATGAAAGCTGAAGGCGGTACTTCACGCTATGGCGATGAGGACATTCCTAACTTCTCCCTCGTCACCAGCAGTATCACAGAGGCCGGTGTGGGTCAGTTTGATGCTGCTACGTTGCGGAAGATGTTGACAGGCAAGAGCATTCGCGTCAGTCCATCGGTTGGTTCTCGTAGTCAGAGTATCAGTGGTAGCGGTTCCGTTAAGGACATCAAGACGATGTTCGAACTGACTTACCTCTACTTCACCTCCCCACGTCGTGATACCACAGCATATCGTAGCCTCTATAACCGCACCTACTCATTCCTCAGCAATCGTAATGCATCACCGAAAGTCGATTACAACGACTCGCTGAAGGCTGTAGTCTATGGACATCATCCGCGTCTTGCACCTGTCACACAGGAGGTGATAGCCAAAGCAGACTACGATCGTATCTTCCAGATTTACCAGGAACGTTTCTCTGACGCAGCAAACTTCGAGACGGTAATCATCGGTAATGTGTCGTTTGACCAGTTGCGACCACTGCTCTGTCAGTATCTGGCTACACTACCTGCTACCAACAAACACGAACAGACCAATTGGCAGAATGTTCCTCAGGTGGTGGATGGCTCTCAGGTAGTACGCTTCTCCAAGAAACAAGCTACACCATTGGCCAATGTAACCATCTGCTATACAGCAGACGTCCCCTTTACTCCACAGAGTGATCTAGAGCTCGACTTCCTGAAGCGTTGTTTGTCGATTGCCTATACGGACTCAGTACGTGAAGAGAAAGGCGGAACCTATGGTGTAAGCGTCAATTTCGACCTTGATAAAGACGACCAACCCAACGCTTCCCTGACCATTAGCTATAATGCTGATCCGTCGCGCTACCTTGAGTTGAATCCGATTATCTACCAGCAACTGAAGAATATTGCTGATAATGGTCCGGAACCCACAAGCATGGATAAGGTTAAACAGTATCTTACCAAGCAGTACCAACAACTAGCTATTACTGATGACTATTGGGACTATGTCCTGTGGCATGAGTTGGAAGACTCCGCAGACTTCGACAAGGATTACTGTAAGATGGTTGAACAGATGACACCACAACAGGTACAGCAGATGGCACAACGAATGATTGAGGCTAACAACTGTATCGAAGTCACTATGCTTAGCGGAACGCCAAAGACCACAATGTTGCGCATTGATGACATGCATTGTCAGAAATGTGTCCGTCGCATTGAAGCTCGCTTACAGCGCATACAGGGTTTTGAACGTTTGGATGCAGACTTGGAGAACAATGCTGTAACCATCCGTTTCAACAGTGACCTGACCACTGCTGCCGACATCCGCACGGCTATTACCAAGGCTGGCTATACACCAGTAAACTACTGCAAATGCGGGAAGGGAGCATATGCCTATTATATCGTTCCTAAAGGCAATGTTACGGAAGATGACATTGATAAGATTTTACTCATCGATGGTGTTGAGGATGCCAATTACAATGTTTTACGCCATGCGCTAGCAGTAAAGTATCATCATAAGGAGATCAGTGCAGAGAAACTTATCAAGAAGATTCGTAAGGCAGGTGTCAAGGCTGAATTACCAAAACCACACGAGTGTGGTGAAGAGAAGGAAAAATCAAAATAATCCTTGAATGACATAAACAAAAGAAAAGTGATGAGGAAAGTCTCATCACTTTTCTTTTTATATCTTATGAATTCCTATTTACTTTGCATAAGCTACAGAACGAGTCTCACGGATGACGGTAATCTTCACCTGTCCGGGATAGGTCATTTCGTTCTGAATCTTCGTGGCTATCTCACCGCTGAGTGCCTCTGTCTCGGCATCGTCCATCTTGTCGGCACCGACAATGACACGCAACTCACGACCAGCCTGAATGGCATAGGTCTTGGTAACACCAGGATAACTCATGGCAATTGCCTCAAGGTCGTTCAAACGCTTGATATATGCCTCCACAATCTCACGACGGGCACCTGGACGGGCACCACTGATAGCATCACAAATCTGGACGATAGGAGCTAAGAGCGTCTGCATCTCCATCTCGTCATGGTGGGCACCGACGGCATTGCAGATATCGGGTTTCTCCTTATACTTCTCTGCTATCTTAGCGCCATAGAGTGCGTGTGGCAACTCGCTCTCCTCATCGGGCACCTTACCAATATCGTGCAACAAACCGGCACGCTTTGCTTTCTTGGGGTTCAGGCCCAACTCTGATGCCATCACTGCACAGAGATTAGCTGTCTCACGGGCATGCTGAAGGAGGTTCTGACCATAAGAAGAACGATACTTCATCTTACCGATAATACGGATCAATTCAGGATGTAAGCCATGGATACCTAAGTCTATCGCCGTACGCTTACCTGTCTCGATGACCTCGTTCTCCAACTGTTTCTTCACCTTGGCTACGACTTCCTCGATACGGGCAGGATGGATACGTCCGTCACTTACCAGTTGATGGAGAGCCAGACGACAGGTCTCACGGCGAATGGGGTCGAAGGCGGAGATGACAATGGCCTCTGGGGTGTCATCAACGACGATTTCCACACCACAGGCAGCCTCCAGGGCACGGATGTTACGTCCCTCACGACCGATGATACGGCCTTTCACGTCATCGTTGTCGATATGGAAGACACTGACCGAATTCTCAATGGCTGTTTCGGTTGCTACACGCTGGATGGTCTGGATGACAATCTTCTTAGCCTGGGCATTGGCATTGAGCTTCGCCTCGTCCATAATTTCATTGATGTAACTGGCGGCATCGGTCTTGGCTTCATCCTTCATCGCTTCCACCAGACGTGCTTTTGCCTCTTCCGCACTCAATCCTGAGAGTTCCTCCAGTTTGGTACGCTCCTGCATCTGCATCTTCTCCAGTTCCTCGTTCTTGATAACCAGCAGTTTCTTCTCGTTGTCGATACGTGTCTGCAAATTATCAAGCTCATTCTTACGACGACCCAGCTCTTCCTGACGCTGATTCAAAGAGATCTCACGCTGCTTCAGCTTATTCTCGCTCTGCTGGAGATGCTGGTTACGCTGTTGCACTTCCTTCTCGAGCTCACTCTTCTTGTTCAGGAACTTCTCCTTGACCTCAAGCAGTTTCTTCTCTTTGATTACCTCAGCCTCTTTTTGGGCCGCACTTACCATTTCATTATATTTTCCCTTAATGACAAAACGGAAAATCAAGAATCCGCACAACCCTCCTAATATAAGGGCTACGACGGCAGTTATTATTACAATCATAATATATATATATTGAGTTAATGTTCTCTTGTCATTTGTGCGACGTGCCCAAGGCTTCCTCAATCTCAGCGGTCAGACGGGCTAGAACATTATCATAGGGGGCAGTATCATTATGCGAACGTTCCTTCTGATACAATAACGCGATGTCGACGAGCGTCATCAGCGAGATTGTATGCTCACTCTTACGACCCTTATACGCCTGTGCATAGGCATTATAACGGTCGGTAATGAGTTTGGCTGCCAAACGATAGAACTCTTCGTCGTCTCTGTTGATTCCGACTTCGATTTCCTCATCGTAGACATGCAGTCGTATATGTAGTTTGTTCTGATCTGCCATTTTGCTTGTTTTCCCTATTGTTCTTCGTCACTGAGGATTGCAATGCACTTATTGACATCACGTATAAGTTTCGATAACCTTTCTTTGGCTCCGTCTAAGTCGCCATCGGTAATCTCTATCATCTTCGCCATTTTAAGTGAGTCGTAATCACGCTGTCCTTGTTCCAACTTAGCCTGCAGTTGTTTGATGTTCTGCTCGTTCTTCTCAATCATCGCATAGAGGTCTGCATTCTCCTTCTTCAATTCCTGAAAACGGAGAATCATCTGCCTGATACGGGTCTCAAAGGTAGCTATCGTTTTCTCATTAGGCGTCATAGAGCTCACTTTATTTGACAAAGGTAGCACATTTTTCGTGATTTTACGCTCCTTTATTCACAGATTTAACGTTTTTTATTTCGAATCTGCGTCAGAAGGACGTTTTTCTTTCTTGGCAAGCATCACTATCTTATAAACGAAATGAGTTACCCATTGTTGGGTGAAACCCAGTTTCTGGTCATATTGGCGGATGGCAACCACCGTCTTCATGACACCAGCGTCCGAGAAATCGTTTTTGTTGAAAATGTCATTTACCGTCTTCTCCGTCATCGAATAGATGGCGCTCTTGAAGAAGCCTGGCAGACGAAGTTTGAACTTCATCAGGTTACCTGTCAGCATCATCAGGTCCTGTGAGAAGGCAGAAAACTGAATCATGTAAGTCTGGATGTCCTGCGGCTTCTTGCAGCGCTTACGGATGCTTTGCTCGATCTCCTTGGTGAAATCCTCGTCCATCCCATAGATATTCATCAACATCTTCTTACAGCGCGACTTCTCCGCCAGCCCGAGCTTGTTGTTTTGAGTAGGCACATGTAAGGTAGCCTTGAAAATGCGCAGGTCTGGCAAAGCGGCAAGATTGGTAATGCCCAGGTCCGCTGCCATGACAGACTGAAAATATACACGTATCAGTGTCATGAAATCCTCCATGCCACCTGCTTTTTGTTGTTCCTCATCAGCCTTACGACCGAATATTTTTGAAAAAAATCCCATAATATTTATATTTAACGGTGCAAAGGTACGAAATAATTGATAATTAACAATTGATAATTGATATTTATTTTATAAATTTGCACCGTAAATACACATAAAGTCAATATTATGAAAGGTATCGTATTAGCTGGAGGCAGTGGCACTCGCCTCTACCCCATCACCAAAGGAATCAGTAAACAATTAATACCGATTTTTGACAAGCCGATGATTTACTACCCGATTTCCGCACTGATGCTTGCAGGAATTCGTGAAATCCTGATTATCTCCACCCCTCACGATTTGCCCGGATTCAAGCGACTGCTTGGCGACGGTTCGGAGATAGGCGTACGTTTTGAGTATGCCGAACAACCCTCACCCGACGGACTTGCTCAGGCATTCATCATTGGAGAGGAATTTATCGGTGACGATTGTGCCTGTCTTGTCCTTGGTGACAATATCTTCTACGGAAGCGGATTTACCGGGCTCCTAAAACAAAGTGTGGAGAACGCTGAAAAATATGGACAGGCAACGGTGTTCGGCTACTATGTGAACGATCCGGAGCGTTATGGTGTAGCGGAATTTGACGCAGACGGCAACTGTCTGAGTATTGAGGAGAAACCCGTTCATCCCAAGTCGAATTACGCTGTCGTCGGATTATACTTCTATCCCAACAGCGTAGTGGAGATTGCCAAGAACATCAAGCCCAGTGCACGTGGGGAACTGGAAATCACGACTGTCAATCAGGAGTATCTCAAACAAAAGAACCTGAAAGTACAGACCCTTCAGCGTGGGTTTGCATGGCTTGATACAGGTACACACGACTCCCTGTCCGAGGCATCGACCTTCATTGAGGTGATTGAAAAACGACAAGGATTAAAAGTGGCCTGTTTAGAGGAGATTGCCTTTAAGCGGGGGTGGATAACCAAAGAACAACTCCGGAAAGTTGCCGAGCCAATGGCAAAGAATGATTACGGAAAATACCTGCTTCAATTAGCAGAATAAAATACCAAGAGCAGCTGCCTGGCTGCTCTTTTTTATATCAAATTTCTGCCTATTTATCATTTTTCTTTGATTTTATTTGGCAGAATTACATTTTTTACTTATTTTTGCAAACGAAATAATAAATATTGTTAATAACTTAAACAAATTGCCTATCGAACAGACTTCTACTTCAATATAAAAACAATTGAGTATGAAGACATTTGCAAACCGCACTGACGAGGAGCTTGCTCTTCTCTATACCGCGGGAGACAACAAGGCTTTTGATGAGTTATTAGCCAGAACCCAACAAAAGTTATTCAATTATATCCTTTTCGTGGTCCGCGACCAGGAAACGGCGAATGATATCTTCCAAGATACCTTTATCAAGGCTATCATGAAGTTACAGGAAGGAAAATACTCCAACTCAGGAAAGTTCTCCTTCTGGCTTACCCGCATCGCCCATAACATCATCATCGATAAGTTCCGCCGGATCAAGAGCGAACATATCATTGAGCCCAATGCCGACAATGACCTGAGCCATCTTAGCAACGATACCATCACAGAAGGCTGTCGTGAAAGCGAATATGTCAACACACAGATTATGGATGACGTACGTCATTTGATGGATACACTGCCTGCTGTACAACGGGAAGTAGTGTATATGCGCTTCTACCAGGAATTGTCGTTCAAGGAGATTGCAGAACTCACGGGGGTCAGCATCAACACCTCTTTAGGCCGTATGCGCTACGCACTTATCAATATGCGGCGCTTGGCGAAACAGTACCGCATTCAACTGGATTTGGAAGTCTAGAGTGCTCTCAGTTGTCTTATCGTCTCTTCCGGATGGGTAGCCTTGAAAACATAGCTGCCACTCACCAGTACATCCACCCCAGCCTTGACAAGACGGGGAGCAGTCTCTCCTTGTACGCCACCATCCACCTCTATCAAGGTCTGCAACCCACGCTCGTCTATCATACGGCGTAGACGCTGTACCTTCTGAATGGTATTCTCAATGAATTTCTGTCCGCCAAAGCCGGGATTGACACTCATCAGCAACACCATTTCCACATCACCGATGATATCCTCCAGCATTGACACAGGGGTAGAAGGATTCAATGTCACACCAGCCTTCATTCCCGCATCATGGATTTCCTGAACAGTACGGTGAAGATGGTCGCAAACCTCATAATGGACGTTCATCATCATAGCACCCAACTTGGCAGTCTGCTTAATAAATTTCTCAGGATGTACAATCATGTAATGCACATCCAAGGGCTTCTTACATTGTGAAGCAACAGCTTCCAACACAGGAAAGCCAAAAGAGATGTTGGGAACAAACACACCATCCATCACATCCAGATGAAGCCAATCGGCATCACTGCGGTTAATCATTTCGATGTCGCGGTCGAGATGTAGGAAATCGGCAGCAAGCAATGAAGGAGATACTTTAGTCATTATTCTTTCTTTAATTCAGGCCTTGTACCACAAAGGTATTGTCCGGCTGTTTTACTGTTCTATACATACGGGCCATCTGCTTGATCAGAAGGATGGTCGACTCTTTGGGCTGAATTAAGTTCTCTTGAGTAAAAATTGGCATAGGCACTTTTCATTTAATTGTTTCTACTCTTCAAACGCATTGCCCTGATATTTTATTTTCTAATTAACATTATTTATTTTATACGATATGTCTCTATGTCTTTCATTCCATTCAGGAAATCACGTACGGGCATCCTTTTCTTACCTGCCAACTGCAACTCCTCTAACTGCAACCACTGGTCGGAAGCGGCTATTTGCAGTTGCTTACCATCCAGTCGTAGACTTCCCTTTTCCGACTGACACGCCTGCCCCGTCTTACTGGTCTTGAAGATTTTCAACACCGTTTCCCTGCCATCAGGAGCGACAAGAGTTGTCCAGGCGCCAGGATAAGGACTCAGACCACGTACGAAGTCATATACCTGCTTCGCCGTCTTTGTCCAGTTAATCTCACAGGTCTCCTTGAAAATTTTGGGAGCGGACTTAAGTGAAGAGTTAAAGGCTACGGGTAGGCGAGCTTCGCTCGGGAATGGAGTGAAGAGTGAAGAATCGTTCTGGGAAACAGTCATAGGGTGACCGTCGGCATCAACAATTGCCTGCAAAGTCTCCAGGCAAATCTCAGCACCCAGACGCATCAGTCCGTCATAGACATATTCCACATCAGCATCATCTGGAATAGCAAAGGGTTTCTTCATGATAATACGACCTGTATCAATATCATGTTCCAGGAAGAAGGTTGTCACACCCGTTTGCGTCTCTCCATTGATGACCGCCCAGTTAATCGGTGCTGCACCACGATACTGAGGCAATAATGCGGCATGCACATTAAAGGTACCATACTCAGGCATGGCCCATATTATCTCTGGCAACATACGGAAGGCAACCACTACCTGCAGATTGGCACAGTAGGAACGTAGTGTCTCCACAAACTCTGGATCTTTCATTTTCTCGGGTTGGAGAACGGGTAAAGCGTGCTCCAAGGCATATTGCTTCACAGCCGAAGGCTGTAACACGGAACCATGGCGCCCTACCGGCTTATCGGGCTGCGTCACTACGGCTACTACGTTATATTCATTCTCCACCAGTGCCTTCAGCGTCTCCACGGCAAACTCCGGCGTACCCATGAAAATAATCCTTAAATCATCTTTCGTCATATCGTTCTTGAATCCTTTATTCTGTTTACTCCTGGCTAAAGTCATGCACCGTCTTCCGATACATACTGTACATCCTCTTCCGGGATATATAGCCCTTCAGATGCCTTTCCTCATCCAATACAGGGAGCCAGTCGGCCTGGGTCTTCTCGAAAGTACGCATCACCTCTGTCATCGGTGTCCCGTCATCTAGTACAGCAGCAGGGGCTGTCATCAACTGACTCGCCTTGAAATGATGGTATAACTCGGTACGGAACACAACATGGCGTATCTTCACGATATTGATCTCGCCCAACAGATTACCCGCAGCATCTGTCACAGGCAACATATCATGATGCGAACGACTGATCTTATGCACCATCTGTCCCAGTTCCATGTCTGCATCCACCGCCTGATAGTCGCGGTCTATCACAGAGTCAAGACTCATCAGGGTCAATACCGCATGGTCGGTATGATGGGTAATCAACTGCCCCTTTTTGGCCAGTCGCATACCATAGATACTATGTGGCTCAAAGATGATAATAGTAAGGTATGCGAAAACGGAGACAATCATCAGCGGCATAAAAAGGTTATAGCCACTGGTAATCTCTGCTATCAGGAAAATACCCGTCAACGGAGCGTGCATCACACCCGACATCACACCCGCCATTCCCAACAGGGCAAAGTTCTTCTCCGGCACATACACCCCTATCTCATTCATATTCCACAGACGGGAGAACAGGAAACCTGTAAAACAACCTATAAACAAGGAGGGGGCAAACGTACCACCACAACCACCACCACCATTCGTAGCACTCGTGGCAAACACCTTAGTGAGAAGTACCAGGGCGAGATAACCGATCAGGAACTCATGATGTCCGTAGAACAACGAATTGTCGAGAATCTGGTTCCAGTCGGCCTCCGTCTTTCCGTTCAACAACAGGTTGATGCTATGATAGCCCTCCCCGTACAGCGACGGGAACAGGAAAATGAGTGTGCTTAGGATGGCTCCACCTATCAGCAGCCGCACATAGGGTTTGTCCTTGAAACGGGCAAACATATCCTCACAGGCATTCATCATACGGATGAAGTAAAGGCTCACCAGTCCACACGTCACGCCCAGCATGATACACGCGGGCACTCGCTGTACCGTCCAGTCAGAATCCAAATGGAATGTAAACAACACCGCATTACCACTGAAGATATAGGTAAAACACGTCGCCGTCACACATGAGATGAGGATAGGTAACAGCGAGGCCATCGTCAGGTCAATCATCAACACTTCCAGTGTGAACACCAGACCCGCTATCGGAGCCTTGAAGATTCCCGCTATCGCACCAGCGGCACCACAGCCCACCAGGGTCATCAGTGTCTTGCTGTCGAGTTTGAACAACTGTCCCAGATTCGAACCGATAGCTGAACCTGTCAGTACGATAGGCGCCTCAGCACCCACAGAACCACCAAAGCCAATGGTAATGGCAGAGGCGATGACACTCGACCAGGTATTATGCGCCTTCAATCGCGACTTCTTCGACGAGATGGCATAGAGGATACGGGTGATACCATGAGAGATATTGTCCTTCACGATATGACGGACAAACAGCGAAGTCAGGTAGATACCAATAACAGGATAAACCAGATACAGCCAGTTGTAACTGGTCGCCTTGAACTGCCCGGTCAACAGTGCGACAATCTGGTTGATCATACCATGCAGCACAAAGGCAGCAACAGCGGAAAACAGACCCACAAAGAATGCAAGCACGAGCAGGAACATCCTGTCGCTCACATGTTCTACCCGCCATTCATGCAGTCGCTGCACCCATGTCGGCCTTCCCGTTTTTGAAACTTTATCCATTCAAAGGTACAAAGGTACAAAAAATTTCGATTAAACGAGTAAAGAAAAAAATCTTTTCTTTTGTCGAGTGTGAGAAAATTACCCAATAAGAGAAAAAATCGTCTAGAACTCGCGGACGACAGGACGGTCGGATAGCCAAGCTATCATATTTAACACCAAGTAGTTCCAATTCTGGAAGCCCTTATTCATGATGGGAGCCCCTGTCTCAGGATTATAGTATTCATGGAGGGCACCCTCTTTGCGCAAATCTTCCCCGAAGAGGACGATAGTCTTCTCCGCCATCTGTCGAGCTTCCTCCTTAAAGCCATAGTCTGCCAGTCCCCGGAATACCATGTAATTAGAGATGCCCCAAATAGGTCCCTGCCAATTACTGGGGTTATGGGTAGCACGCAGATTATACATTTTCTCCAAACGAGAGAGGGTACGTACTCCATAAGGAGCCCAGAATGTACGTTCGTCCAGCAGATTCTCCTTCACCATCCGTTGTGCTTGTTCTGGTGTGGCGATACCTGCCCACAATGTCATAAAGCCTGACCAACAACCAATACGCTGGATAAGACAGGGATAATCACGCGGAGCACCTTCATGCAACACAAACGGTTTACCGAAGATGATTTGCGGTTCCCCTGTATAAGGCAACAGATTCAAGTCAACGGAATAATACATCCCATCCTTCTCGTCCCAGCAGTATTGACGAATAGCCTCACATAGTTCCTGAGCATCATGCGCATAATCCCCTGCCTCCTTGGAGAGATTCAGTTGACGCGCCAGATATGCCATCGCCAACAGTTCCTTGTACATCAGACAGTTCAGATAAATACTGGCCGAACTGCCTTTGGGACGAAAGAATGTCGAAGGGTCGTTATCCACACCAATGGCAAGGTCATCCTGCCAATAGAAGAGACCTGTTGCCGCATGGCGGTGATGTACCTTATAATTACGGATAAAGGCCTGCATACGGGGGAAGCCCTCTTGCAACCAAGCAGCATCGCCACCACCTTGTTCTGTGATGAAAGCGGCATGCTGGGCAATGACGGGCTTATGCATATTAGTCGAATAGATATCCTTGGGTTTCATCTTGGCGGGATCGCTCTCCGCATCGACCACCATCGGCATATACCCGTCATCCAAAGAGGTATATGCCAGATAGTTCAACACGCAACCCTGTTCATAAACCAAGACCTCCCGGCGGTCTTCCTCCGTCCCCGTATCGGCAAGAATCTGACGAAGCGCCACATCGGAGAGCCAGGAATCCCAGTCCCAAAGTACCTGTGCATACTGTTTGCTACCCGGTGTGATATAAGGATAGACAAGGGCACCTTTACCGCTAGGTTGTTTATACATCTGCTTATAGTCAGCATAACAATGCTGTCTGATCAGTTGGATATACTCCTTGGCGGTCTTCACCTGAGCCTCAGCCATCAGGCATACCAATGACAACAGAAGGATCAGACGTGCCTTCATCATATCTTCTTTTATCTTCCTCTATCTCCTTATTATCTCGACTTCCCCATTCCCTCTCAATCGGATAATACTACTGGGCGTATGGGGGTTATGCTCCTGACGACGACTCCAGCAGACGTAGTCAACCTGTTCGATGATACGCGGGTCGATGTCACAATAGTTCTGTGCAGCTGGCTCACCACTGATATTAGCCGAGGTAGACACCAGCGCCTTCTGGAAACGGTAACAGAGCTCCTTGGAGAAGGGTTCCTGCGTGATACGAATGCCGAGACTACCGTCTTCGGCTATCAGATTAGGCGCAAGATTGATAGCGCCGTCGAGAATCAATGTGGTTGGTTTGGCGCTGCCTTCTTTCAGGCTGTCTATCAATTGCCAGGCAACATCAGGAACATTGCGGAAATAGCGCTGCATACGGGCGTCACTATCTACAAGACATATCAATGCCTTCGAGTCGTCGCGCTGTTTGATGTCGTACACGCGCTTCACAGCCTCTGCATTCGTGGCATCGCAACCGATACCCCATACGGTGTCTGTCGGATAAAGTATCACCCCACCCTTTCGCAGCACTTCCACCGCCTTCTTGATATCTTCTTCTCGAGTCATTAGAATTAAAATTCGCTTGTAAAGTGGAACTTGATATGCTTAAAGTCTTCCTGCGCCATTGAGAGCACATAGCCGGAGTCAGCCAGGAAGACATCGCGCCCTTCCTTGTCCTTCGCCATATACTGATACTTACGCTTCTTGAAATTCTCCAGTTCTGCCGCATCGTCGCTCTCTATCCAGCAGGCCTTATACAAGTGAACAGGTTCCCAACGGCACTTGGCATTGTACTCGTTCTCCAAGCGATACTGGATGACCTCGAACTGCAGCTGGCCCACAGTACCGATAATCTTGCGACCATTGAACTGATTGACGAACAACTGGGCGACACCCTCGTCCATCAGCTGGTCGATGCCCTTTTGAAGTTGCTTCGACTTCATGGGGTCGTCGTTCTCGATGTACTTAAACAACTCGGGTGAGAAGGAAGGCAGTCCGCGGAAATGCAGCTGTTCGCCCTCCGTCAGCGTATCACCAATCTTGAAGATGCCGTTATCGGGCAGACCTACGATGTCACCGGGCCATGCCTCATCAATGGTACTCTTGCGCTGAGCCATAAACTGTGTGGGCGACGAGAATCGCAACGTCTTTCCCTGACGCACATGCAGATAGGGCTGGTTGCGCTGGAACTTACCGCTGCAAACCTTACAGAAGGCGATACATGAGCGGTGGTTGGGGTCGATATTGGCAGTAATCTTGAAGATGAAACCTGTAAACTTCGGCTCATCGGGTTGTACGTCACGCTCTTCAGCCTTCGTGGGCTTGGGACTCGGGGCAATCTCTACAAAGCAATTTAGCAGTTCCTGCACACCGAAATTGTTCAGGGCAGAACCAAAGAATACGGGAGCCACCTCGGCACTCCGATAGGTTTCCACCTCGAACTCAGGATATACACCATCCACCAGTTCCAGATCTTCGCGCAACTTGGCGGCATTATCCTCACCAACACGCTCGTCAAGTTCTGAAGAATCAAGTTCTACAGCAACTTTCTCCGTCACGCGCTGTTTGTCTGGCGTAAACAGGTCGAGTTTGTTTTCGTAGATATTATACACGCCTTTGAACTTGGCACCCTGATTGATGGGCCACGACAGCGGGCGCACCTTGATTTCCAGTTCCTGTTCCAACTCGTCAAGCAGGTCGAATGGGTCACGACCCTCACGGTCCATCTTATTGATAAAAATGATAACGGGTGTATTCCTCATACGGCACACGTTCATCAGCTTACGCGTCTGCGTCTCTACACCCTTGGCGCCGTCCACCACGATAATCGCGGAATCGACAGCCGTCAGTGTGCGATACGTATCCTCGGCAAAGTCCTGGTGCCCCGGGGTATCGAGGATATTTACTTTATACTCAATGTCCGAGCCATCGGGGGTGTAGTCGAACTCCATCACGGACGTCGACACGGAGATACCACGCTGCTTCTCAATATCCATCCAGTCGGAAGTAGCGGTCTTCTTAATCTTATTGTTCTTTACAGCACCAGCCACCTGGATCTGTCCGCCAAACAGCAGGAACTTCTCTGTCAGCGTGGTTTTACCAGCGTCTGGGTGCGAGATAATCGCAAATGTTCTTCTTCTTTCTATCTCTTGATTCATAACTTTTCAATACATTCTTTCAATGACTCTTCCCAATAAGGAATCTCAATACCGTAGGTCTGCTTGATTTTCGTCTTGTCGAGCACAGAATAGTGTGGACGGGCAGCAGGTGTCGGATATTCAGTTGTATGCAGGGGACGCACATGACACGACGTGATTCCAGCAATACGATGGATGGCCTTGGTGAAGTCGTACCACGAGATGACACCCTCGTTAGAGAAATGGTAGATGCCCGGCACGACACCTTTGTTGATGGCAGTCATGATGACACGGGCCAAATCACGAGCGTATGTCGGTGTACCTATTTGGTCGAAGATGACACCCAATTCAGGTTTCTCCTTACCCAGACGAATCATCGTCTTCACGAAGTTGTTGCCAAAGGTCGAGTACAGCCATGCCGTACGGATAATCATCGAACGTTCACACAGTTTCTGAACGTTCAGTTCACCCACCAGTTTCGTTTTGCCATAGACGCTGTTGGGACAAGTGTCCTCATCCTCCGTATAGGGTGTGTGATTGGTACCATCAAACACGTAGTCGGTAGAAATCTGAATCATCCAACCACCCCACTTCCCCATGGCATGAGCCAAATAGGCAGGTGCCTCGGCATTCAACAACTGACAAAGTGTCTCGTTGTCCTCCGCCTTATCAACAGCCGTATAGGCGGCACAATTGACGATGCCGTCAATGGCGTTTTCTGCAACAAAGGTCTCAATAGCTTGCTGATTGGTGATATCCAATTCTGCGACATCCGTATTAAAATAGGTGTGCTGGGGATTTTCCTTCTCCAGCAGTTGCATCTCGTTACCCAATTGACCGTTACAGCCAGTAATCAATATATTCATTATTCGAATTTCAATCCTTCTTCTTTATCCTTCTTGTAATAGTCTGAGAGCATTCCGATAAACGTGGAGATTTCCTTCACCGCATGCTGTGTCTCCAACGAGATGTCCTTCTTTTGCAAACGGAGCATCATCACACCATAAAGGGAATTGAGACAAGTCTCTATCTCATTCATTTCCTTGTTGGCGCCATGGTTACGAAGTTCTACGATATACGGAAGTACCTTGTAATATTCGGCATTATAGAAAGGAAACTTAGAACTACCCTGCAATTGGACATGCAACTCCTCCAACTGTTGGAGCACGACCTTATTAATCTGTATATGACCTTTCTCACGGCAGCCCTCTTCATTCATCATCCGAATCAGATTACCATACCAGTCAACCTCGTCTTCTTTTTGTTCCTCAGTATAGTCAAAACGGTCAATATACTCCCTGCGAATCCGACTCAGAGAACAATCGAAGGCACGGATGGTATCCTCCACCTGCCACATATATAGTAGATACTCCGCTATATTCTTCTTGCGTAACTCTTGTGCTATAAACATTATTTCCTATTTACTTTTTACCTTATCAAAAAAATCTGTAAAGGTTGGTTACCGTTCCAAATAAGAAGATGACAGAGAAAAGAATCACAATGACCCCAATCACCTGATTGATAATCCGAATACCCGAATCATCAAAGATGGCACGTATCTTGTCTACCAGCCATGTCAGCCCATACCACCATAGCAGGGCACCGCCCACAATACTGGCAAAGCCGACCAACATCTCAAAAGGGTGGTCTGGAATAACAAAGGCAAACTGGGCAAATAATGCCATGAAGAGAAATACAATCAAAGGATTGGAAAAGGTCACCAAAAATGCCGTCCATGTGTTATACCACAACGTTCCTTTCTGTTGTCCGGACTTGTGCATATTCTTCGTTGGATCACTGCGCCACGTAAAGATGCCGAAAGCGAGTAGCAATACACTGCCAATAATCTGTAAGTAGAACTTATTCTGGTCGTTGTTGACAAAATCCATCACAAACGCCATACCAAAACCGGTGATTCCCGCATAGATGATATCACTTACGGCGGCACCCACACCTGTAGCAAAGCCGAACAGGCGACCTTTGTTCAGCGTACGCTGTACACAAAGGACTCCCACTGGTCCCATCGGTGCTGAGGCGATCATCCCTATCAGCATACCCTTGAACACCAAATCTACTATATTAATATGTATAGGAAACGGCATATCAGGTGCAAAGGTACACTTTTTTGGGGAGTTAATGGAGTTTAAGAAGTTAAAGGGAGTTAAAGGACGATAGTTTTGCGAAGAAATGACTATCTTTGCATGGCTAAATAACCCAATTGACAATTAACATTAAACTATAAATTTATGAACGAACAATCAGGAATCAAACCGTACGTAATCGGTTTAGACTTAGGAGGAACAAACTCTGTATTCGGCATTGTTGATGCTCGTGGAGATATCAAGGCCACAACAGCCATCAAGACAGGAGGCTATGATAAAGTGGAAGACTATGTCAAGGCATCGGTAGATGCACTCCAGCCTATTATCGAGCAAGTTGGTGGTATCGAGAAAATCAAGGCCATGGGAATTGGTGCCCCTAACGCAAACTATTATAGCGGTACTATTGAATTTGCCCCAAACCTGCCATGGGCTCATGACGGTATCGTACCTTTAGGAAAAATGTTCAGTGATGCCCTTGGCATTCCCGTTGCCATGACGAACGATGCCAATGCTGCTGCCATCGGTGAGATGGTATATGGTGTGGCCCGTGGCATGAAGAATTTCATCGTCATCACACTGGGTACTGGTGTCGGTTCCGGTATTGTCGTCAACGGACAGTTGCTCTATGGTCACGACGGCTTTGCTGGCGAATTAGGTCATGTTACTATGGTTCGTGGCGCGGAAGGCCGTAGCTGCGGTTGTGGGCGTACCGGTTGTCTGGAGGCTTATTGCTCTGCTACTGGCGTTGCTCGTACGGCACGTGAACTGCTTAGCAAAACTGACCGTCCCTCTATCTTGCGCGAGATGAATCCCGAAGACATCACTTCTCTGGACGTATCTATCGCCGCCGGTAAGGGTGATGAACTTGCCAAGGAGATTTATGAATTTACGGGAAAGATGCTGGGCGAGGCCTGTGCTGACTTTGCAGCATTCTCCTCCCCTGAGGCCTTCATTTTCTTCGGGGGTATGGTCAAGGCTGGCGACCTCATCATGGAACCTATCAAGAAGGCATACAACGAGCATGTTCTTAAGATTTTCCAGAACAAAGCTCAGTTCCTGGTCAGTGGACTTGACGGTGCTTCTGCTGCCGTACTTGGTGCCTCTGCCATTGGATGGGAGGTATAAGTCAAAAACTCTTTATGAAGAAACGAAAAGAGGTTGGTGCAGGACGCTACCAACCTCACTTCATAAATTGATAAGACAGTCAACAATTGCCGACATAGCTTATCGGGGGCAAATATAGTACTTAATCAGCAGACTTGCAAATTTTTATTCATCTTTTTTACTTTCTGTCCACAAATTTGCCTCTAATATTTCAATTCGTCAAAAAAAACACGAAAAATATTTGCGAATTAACAAAATTGTATCTATATTTGCAGCCGGAATATAAAAATACTGGTAAAAATATGACAAAAATGATGAATGCATGGTGGTGGCGTAACTCGAGATTAAGATAGTCGCGAGGTACGAAGCCGTATATGTATTCACATCAAATATCAAAGGCTCGTCGTTAACGCGACGGGCCTTTTTTCAGTCATAAGCAAAACTTAACAACAAAGATATGGAAAAAACATTTTTAGTCGACAAGAACGGATTCTACGGAGAGTTTGGCGGAGCCTATGTTCCCGAGATCCTTTATGCCACGGTCAAAAAACTGCAAGAGGAATACCTGCCGATTATTGAGTCGGAGGCTTTCAAGAAAGAGTATATGGAACTCCTGCGTGACTATGTGGGACGCCCTTCTCCACTCTATTACGCCAAGCGGATGAGTGAGAAATACGGCTGTCAGTTGTACCTGAAGCGTGAAGACCTGAACCACACCGGTGCGCACAAGATTAACAACACCATCGGACAAATCCTATTGGCCAAGAAGATGGGCAAGAAGCGTATTATCGCTGAGACAGGAGCAGGTCAGCATGGTGTGGCAACCGCTACCGTCTGTGCACTGATGGACATGCCGTGTGTGGTCTATCAGGGAGCCTTGGATGTAGAGCGCCAACACGTGAACGTAGAACGTATGAAAATGCTCGGTGCAGAGGTTCGCCCTGTGAAGACAGGTAACTGGACCCTGAAAGACGCCACGAATGAAGCTATCCGCGACTGGTGTTGTCATCCTTCCGATACTTTCTATATTATTGGCAGTACCGTCGGACCTCATCCCTACCCCGACATGGTAGCCCGTTTACAGAGTATCATCTCTGCTGAAATCAAGGAACAGCTGCAGGAGAAGATTGGGCGCGACTATCCAGACTATCTGATGGCCTGTGTCGGTGGCGGTTCGAACGCTGCCGGAACCATCTACCACTATATCGATGACGAGCGTGTCAAGATTGTCCTTGCTGAGGCTGGCGGACAAGGTGCAGACACCGGACATACGGCAGCTACTATCCATGCAGGCCGACTGGGTATCCTGCATGGTGCCAAGACCTTAGTCATGCAGACGCCAGACGGACAGATTATCGAAGCAGAGAGTATCTCTGCAGGACTCGACTATCCCGGTATCGGTCCGATGCATGCCAACCTCGCCTCACAACACCGTGCCACAGTCTATTCCATCAACGATGACGAGGCAGTGAAAGCTGCCTATGAATTAACGCGCATGGAGGGTATCATCCCTGCTCTGGAGAGTGCCCACGCCATTGCAACCCTCCAGAAAATGACATTCAAGAGAAACGATGTCGTGGTGCTGACTGTCAGTGGTCGTGGCGACAAAGATGTAGAAACCTATCTGAACAACAAACAAATGGCAGGAGAATATGGAAACTTTTAAATATACAACAACAAGCAAGACGATTCTTGCCGACCTCTATACACCGGTAGGCGTCTATATGAGACTGCGGGACATCTATCCACAAAGTGCATTGATGGAGAGTTCCGACTATCACGACAAGGACAATTCCCGTTCCTTTATTGGCATCAACCCTATTGCCAGTGTAGCCATCGGACACGGTCTGGTATCCATCAGTTTCCCCAATGGAAGTACCATAGAACATCCTTTATCTGCAGATTTCAGTTCTGCTGAAGCCATCCATGCCCTCATCGACCACATCAAGGTAGAGGGAGAATATACAGAATACTGTGGTCTATACGGTTACACCTCTTTCAATGCCGTCCGCTATTTCGAGAACATCGCTGTCAAGGATGAGACTCAAGAGAAAAATGACGCACCGGATATGCTCTATATATTATATAAGGACATCATTGTATTCGACCACTTCAACAACCAACTGACGGTGGTCTGCCTCTCTGAATCCTCAGAGAGCTCAGAACTCTCTGAGATTCTAAAGAATATCAATAAGGCGAATGTACATGCCTATGACTTTCATCCTGTCGGAGAAGTCACCAGTCCATTGACCGATGAGGAGCACAAGGCTAATATCCGTCGTGGTATCCAGCACTGTCTGCGCGGTGATGTCTTCCAGATTGTCCTCTCCAGACGCTTCATCCAAAAGTATGAGGGTGATGACTTCAAGCTCTATCGTGCATTGAGAAGTATCAACCCGTCTCCTTATCTTTTCTATTTCGACTTCGGTGGTTTCCGTATCTTCGGATCTTCACCCGAGACACATTGTCGCATAGAAGGGAAAAAGGCTTACATCGACCCCATCGCAGGAACAACCAAGCGTACTGGTGACCCTGAGAAGGACCGAGAGGGAGCGGAATACCTGCGTAAAGACCCGAAGGAGAATGCCGAACATGTCATGCTCGTCGACCTTGCCCGTAATGACCTGTCGCGCAACTGTCACGGAGTGAAGGTAGACTTCTATAAAGACCTGCAATACTACTCCCATGTGATACATCTCGTATCACGAGTCAGTGGCGAACTCGACGAGGGAGCCGACCCCATCAAGGCATTCATCGACACCTTCCCAGCAGGAACCCTCAGCGGAGCACCCAAGGTACGTGCCATGCAACTCATCAGTGAATACGAACCACACAACCGTGGAGCCTATGGTGGTTGCATCGGTTATATCGGTCTCAACGGCAGTCTTAATCAGGCTATTACCATCCGTACCTTCGTATCTCGCAACGGCGAACTTTGGTTCCAAGCCGGTGGCGGTATCGTTGCCAAGAGTGACGAGGAGTATGAACTGCAGGAAGTAAACAACAAACTTGGTGCCTTACGCCGTGCCATCCTCATGGCCGAAAAACTATAACGTCCATTAACCCATCAAATCCATTATCCCCATTATGAAAATAGTCATCATAGACAACTACGACTCGTTTACCTACAATCTTGCCCATCTAGTCAAGGAACTGGGGGCAGATGTAACCGTATACAGAAACGACCAGTTTGAACTGTCACAACTGGAACCTTTCAGCAAGATCATCTTGTCGCCAGGTCCCGGTATTCCCTCTGAGGCAGGACTACTATTGGAAGTCATCCGCACTTACGCTGGTAAGAAACCCATCCTTGGTGTTTGTTTAGGGCACCAGGCTATCGGAGAGGTGTTCGGTGGCAAGTTAGAGAACCTCAGCGATGTCTATCACGGAGTAGCTACGGAAGGGACTCAGTTCGGTAATGACGAACTCTTCTCCGGACTGCCCAAACGCATCACCATGGGCCGCTACCACTCATGGGTGGTCAGCAAAGAAGGATTCCCCGACTGTCTCGAAGTGACCGCAGAGAGTGACGACGGTCTCATCATGGCCCTCAAACACAAAACACTCAACATCAGAGGAATCCAGTTCCACCCGGAAAGTGTCCTCACTCCCGACGGACGTAAGATGCTGCAGAACTGGCTCTTCCTCTAATCACCTTCGTAATAACGTAATAACGAAAACAGTAACATTCAAACGACACAATATGGAACAGACAATGAAAAGCTACCTCTTCCGTTTGCTCAACCACGAAGAGCTCTCCCGCGAAGAGATGAAGACTATCCTGATTGGTATCACACAAAGTGAATACCCTAACGAACAAATTACCGCCCTGCTCACCTGTCTGCAGATGCGTGGCGTAACCGTAGAGGAACTGCTTGGTTTCCGTGACGGTATCTTAGAGACAGGAGTCCCTGCCATCTTGGATGCCGACCGTTATATCGACGTGGTAGGAACAGGTGGTGACCGTAAGAACACCTTTAATATCTCCACCACCGCATGCTTCGTCATTGCTGGTGCCGGATACAAAGTGGCAAAACACGGCAACTACGCCGCCACATCAGTATCAGGTGCCTCAAATGTCATCCAGCATCACGGCATCAAGTTCACTGACGATGTAGACAAACTGAACCGCTCACTCAACGAGGCTGGCATCGTCTACCTCCATGCCCAGCTCTTCGCCAAGGCCATGAAGTTCGTCGGTCCTATCCGTAAAGCACTGCCCTTCCCAACTATTTTCAATCTGCTTGGCCCCATCGTCAATCCGTCACGTCCCAAGTGCCAGTTGCTCGGTGTCGCCAATCTTGATCAGATGCGACTGTATAATAATGTATATCAGAAACTGGGTATTGACTACGGTATTGTCAACTCGATTGACGGCTATGATGAGATATCCTTAACAGGCGACTTCAAGGTAACCACCAACCAGTATGAGCGTATCTTCAAACCGCAGGACCTTGGCTTCGAGATAGCCAAACCGGAGGAACTCGTAGGTGGTGCTACGGAGGAAGAGGCTGCCCAGATCTTTGACAGTGTCTTGGAAAACCGTGCTCTTCCTGCCCAGAAGAACATTGTCCTCGCCAATGCCGCCTTCGGCATCCAGGTCTTGGAAAAAGGACAGAAGCCCATCGAGGAGTGTGTAGCCATCGCCCGCGAGTCTATCGATAGCGGCAAGGCACTTGCTACCTTCAAGAAGTTTGTAGAACTCAATTCATAACGCCCATTAACCCCATGGATATCCTACAAGAAATCGTTGCCCACAAACGGGAGGAACTGGAACTGCTTTGCGCTAAGAAGCCCTCTTTACGTGAAGCTCTGCTCCAAAGTAACACCGGTATCATCGCAGAGTTCAAGCGTCGCTCTCCCTCCAAAGGGTGGATTAAGGAAGAAGGTCGTGCCGACATCATCCCGCTGTCATACCAGAAAAATGGTGCCGCGGCTCTTTCTATCCTGACTGATGAGAAGTATTTCGGTGGCAAGGATGAGTTTATCCGAATGGCCCGCCAGAGCGGTGTCACGCTGCCTGTACTTTACAAGAACTTTGTCATCAACGAGGCACAGCTCTATGCCGCTGCTCTCTGTGGAGCCTCTGCCGTCCTGCTCATCGCTGCATGTTTGAGCAAGCAAGAGTGCAAAACACTCCTACACAAGGCGCATGACTTAGGACTGGAAGTCCTGTTGGAGATGCATGGGGAGAAGGAACTGGAGTATGCGGAACTGGAACCAGACCTGTGCGGAATCAACAACCGCAACCTGGGCTCTTTCGTGACAGATGTGCAGAACAGTTTCCGACTGGCCGAACTGCTTCCAAAGGAGGCAGTCAAAGTCAGCGAGAGTGGCATCAGTAATCCACAGACCATCCGTGACTTACGGTCGGTTGGGTTCCAAGGCTTCCTCATCGGTGAGACGTTCATGAAAACTCCTGACCCAGGCCAGGCATTAAACGATTTCATCTCCCACTTAACCCGTTAACCCCATGAACCTCATTCACCCTATCATCAAAGTCTGCGGCATGCGCGACCCAAATAACATCCGCGAGGTCGAGGGGGCGATAGCCAATTCTTCTCTCTTCAGGCTTCACGCTTCACGCTTTCTGATGGGTTTCATCTTCTGGCCGAAGTCGAGTCGCTTCGTGAATCAGCGTCCTACATATCTTCCAAAGAAGGTCAAGCGTGTTGGTGTCTTCGTCAATGCAGACATGGAAGAAGTGAGACAGAAGGTGGAGGAATACGGACTGGACATCATCCAGCTACATGGACAGGAGTCTCCCTCCTACATCACCCAGCTCCGTTCCCTGTGCGGCGACCGTGTCGCCGCCATCATCAAGGCCTTCAACATCGCCACCCCAGAGGACTTCATTCAAACAACGGCTTACAAAGGCGTTGCCGATTATTTCCTCTTCGATGCTAAAGCGCAACTGATTGGCGGTAATGGGACGAAGTTCGACTGGTCAATTCTTTCAGAATACAAAGGCGATACTCCCTTCCTACTCAGTGGTGGCATCGGTCCCGATGATGCAGAACGTATCAAGTCCTTCCGTCACCCAAAATGCATTGGTATCGACCTCAACTCCCGTTTCGAGACAGAACCCGGACTGAAAGATGTAGATTCTCTCCGCCGTTTCCTTGCCCATCTCACCTATTAACCCCATTAACTCCCATCAAATTATGAACAAGATCAATCAATTATTCTCCGAGAACAAGAATCAGAAGTTACTGTCACTCTATTTCTGTGCCGGATGTCCCACCCTTGACGGCACTGCCGATGTCATCAAGACCTTAGAGCGAAGAGGCATCTCTATGATAGAGGTCGGTATTCCATTCAGCGACCCCATGGCCGACGGTCCCGTCATCCAGGATGCTGCAACAACGGCATTGAAGAACGGAATGACGCTACGCAAACTCTTCTCCCAGCTCAAGGACATCAAGGAGGAGGTATCCATCCCCCTTGTCCTCATGGGTTATCTCAATCCCATCATGCAGTATGGTATCGAAGCCTTTTGCCAGAGTTGTGTAGACAGTGGCGTGAGCGGTGTCATCATCCCCGACCTGCCCTTCAAAGACTATCAGGACATCGTCAAGCCGGTGGCCGACCGATACGACATCCGTGTCATCATGCTCATCACCCCGGAGACTTCCGAGGAGCGTATCCGCTTTATCGACGAGCATACCGACGGCTTTATTTATATGGTATCGTCGGCTGCCATCACGGGAGCACAGAAGAGTTTCGACGATGCCAAACAGGAATATTTCCGCCGCATCAATGCCATGAACCTGCGCAATCCCCGTATGATTGGTTTCGGAATCTCCAATGCCCAAACGCTCAAAGCCGCTCAAGACAATGCTGCCGGTGCTATCATTGGTTCTAAGTTTGTCACCCTGCTCAGTGAGAGCAAGGATGCTGACGAGGCGTTGGACAGGCTGTTTGAGGCATTAGCACATTAATGCAAAATATAAATAATGTAAAAGAGGGCGATTTCTCGCCCTTTTTTCGTACCTTTGCACGCAACTACTAAAACAAATAGACATGAAAAGAATCTTACAGACTCTATTGCTCTGTGTTATTGTTGTGCTTTCAGCCCAGGCAAAAGGCTGGGACCAACAGGCATACAAGCAGATAGAGAAAAGCATCCGCGTTCCTCAATTTGCCGACAAGGATTATGTAATAACGAAGTTTGGTGCCAAGACCGACGGTACGGCAGCCAAAAACCAGAAAGCCATCCAGAAAGCCATTGACAAATGTTCGGCAAAGGGTGGCGGACGTGTCATCATACCTACTGGACAGAAGTTCCTGACAGCAGCCATTCAGTTGAAGAATGGGGTCAACCTCGTCATAGAGGAAGGTGCCGTCTTGGAGTTCGCCTTCGAACCGGAACTGTACCCCATCGTACCTACCCGTTGGGAAGGTCTTGACTGCTGGAACCTCTCTCCCCTGATCTATGCCTATCAGGCAAAGGACATCGCTATCACCGGTAAGGGGACCATCGATGGAGGTGGCTCCAACGAGACATGGTGGCCGTGGTGCGGCAACAAGCGCTTTGGGATGAAGGAGGGCGGTATTGCCCAAAACCAAGGAGCACGTGCCCGTCTGCTGAAATACGCGGAGGATGGTGTCGATATGGACGAGCGTCGCTTTGGTCCTACAGACGGTCTGCGCCCGCAGATGATCAACTTCAACCAGTGTGATGGTATCCTCATCGAGGATGTCACCCTGTTACGCTCTCCTTTCTGGGTCATCCATCCCCTGTTGTCTACCGACATCACGGTACGTGGGGTGCATATCAACAACGACGGTCCGAATGGTGACGGTTGCGACCCGGAGTCGTGTGACCGTGTACTGATTGAGAACTGCTATTTCAATACCGGCGACGACTGTATCGCCATCAAGAGCGCCCGTAACAACGACGGTCGTCAGGGTGGACAGGGACGCTTTGCCGGAAAGCCCTCCAAGAACATCATCATCCGTCACTGTAAGATGCAGAACGGTCATGGTGGCGTGGTCATCGGCTCGGAAATCTCTGGTGGTTGCCAGAATGTCTATGCCGAGGACTGTGAGATGGACTCTCCCAACCTCGACCGTGTCCTGCGAATCAAGACCAACTCCTGCCGAGGTGGTATCATCGAGAACATCAATATGCGGAACATCACCGTCGGCCAGTGTGGCGAGGCGGTACTGAAGATCAATACCGACTATGAGCCCCGTGAGATTTGCTGCAGGGGTTTCAATCCGACGGTACGTAATGTCACCATGGAGAATGTGACGTGCCAGAAGTCAAAATATGGCGTGATGGTCGTCGGCATGCCCGATGCCTGCCAGGTCTATGACGTGGATGTCATCAACTGTAAGTTCAACGGTGTACAGGACGGTAACAACATGAAGGGCCAATTCCGCGACATCCGTTTCGACAACCTATATATCAACGGCTCACTGGTCCTTAACGAGATGCCCTACAAACACTATTCCGAATGGCTTACCTACTCCGAGATGAAACGTGTACCGAAGTCATACCTCCTCGATTTCTCTGACAAGCCCAAATGGAGCTATGTGATGGGCATCGAACTGGAGGGTATGCTCGACACCTATCTGCGCTATGGTGGGGAGGACATCCTGAAATATTGCAAAGAGTATACCGACACCATGATCTATGCCGACGGCAACATCCGTGGCTTCAACATCCTCGACTATAACCTCGACAACATCCGCACGGGACACTTCGTGACCCGGATGTACCAGAAATACCCGGAGCAGAAAAACCTTCTTGCCATGCAGCTGATGATGAAACAGTTGCAGGACCAGCCCCGTACCATTGCCGACAAGGTATTTTGGCACAAAGCCATCTATGCCTACCAGGTATGGCTCGACGGCATCTTCATGGGACTGCCGTTCCGCACGCTCACCGCCCCGATTACCGAAAAGGCACCAAAAGGGAAACGCGCTAAGGAGAACCCCGTCACAAGTATCTACGACGATGCCGTGAATCAGCTGAAAATCACTTACCAGCGGACACTCGACCCGAAGACCGGTCTCAACCGTCATGCCTATGACGAGACACGCAAGACGTTCTGGGCAGACAAGGAAACGGGACTCTCCCAGCATTGTTGGGGACGCGCCCAGGGCTGGTACACCATGGCACTGATTGAAGTACTGGATGCAATGCCCGACGACTACGCCCGCAAACAGGAGGTAGTCGAACTGCTCGTCAAGGACTTCGATGCCATCCTGAAATGGCAGGATAAGAAGACGGGAGTATGGTATCAGGTAATGGATAGTCCTGACCGGGAGGGCAATTATCTGGAGAGCACGTGCTCTGCCATGTTCACTTATGCCCTGTTGAAGGCATACCGCAAAGGCTATGTCGGAGAGAAATACCGGGATGCCGGTATCAAGGCCTATAAGGGAATCATCAAGAACTTCATCAAGGTCAATCCCGACAAGACCATCTCCCTTACCAACTGCTGCTCCGTAGCAGGACTTGGTCCGGCTGCGACTCCAGAAGTGGAGGCTGCCTTGAAGCGCATCAATCCGAAAGGCAGTGTCAAGGAGAACAGGAAACGTGACGGTAGCTATGACTACTATCTCAGTGAACCCATCCGCGACAATGACGCCAAAGGTGTTGGTCCATTTATCTGGGCCTCCCTCGAGATGGAGATGCTAGGATATACCACAGAAAACTTAACAGCCTCGATCAATCGCGAGGCTGTTCTTTTTCGTAACAGCCCCGTCATCCAGGAAGTTGACCCGCTTGCATCCCTGACGGTCGGCAACGGACATTTCGCCACTACGGTCGATGTGACAGGACTGCAGAGTTACCCCGACGACTACCGGAACGGTATTCCCCTCTGTGCCATGTCCGACTGGGGGTGGCACTCCTTTCCCAATACGGAGAAACTGACTCCTGCGGAATCGGAGAAGACCTTTGACTTCGGCCACGGCCATCCAGAGACCTATGCCGTGGAGTATAAGAAAACGGAGGACGGACGACACAAACTGGCAACGGAGTATTTCCGCGTCAATCCGCACCGGCTGAACCTCGGTGCCATCGGACTGGAACTGACAGATGCACAAGGACAGGGAATTGGAATCGGACAACTGACCGACCTGCATCAGCAACTACAACTGTGGGACGGACAGATTGTCTCTTCCTTCAAGGCCGACGGACAACCTGTCCATGTCACCACCTTCTGTATGCCTCATGCAGACCAGCTCGTATCATGCATCCAATCAAACCTGCTGAAAAACGGACAGGCCAAAATCAATGTGCGTTTCCCCTATCCTACCGGCAAACATGCCGACGACGCCAGTGACTGGAACCAGCCGGAGCGCCACCAGTCCCGCATCGTATGGCAAGACAGTCACGCTGCCTGCATGGAGCACCAGATAGACACCACCACCTACTACCTCCTGCTCAGTTGGGAGGGCGAGGCCCGGTTATCACAAACCGCCCCCCATCATTACACCCTCACCTCCAGTTCTGACGTCCTCTCCCTCTCCGCAACCTACAGTCCCCTATGCTGCGACCAAGTCGCAGCCTCAACCGTAGCCTATCCCTCCTTCTCCGCCCTCCAAAAGGCCAACCAGAAATTCTGGCACCGCCACTGGTACGAGACCGCCTTCGTTGATTTCAGCGACTGCACCGACCCACGAGCCAAAGAACTGGAGCGGAGGGTAGTGCTCTCGCAGTATCTCACCTATATCAACTGTGCCAACAATATGCCACCACAGGAAACGGGCCTCACCTACAACTCTTGGTTCGGCAGACCGCACCTGGAGATGACCTGGTGGCATGCCGTAGACTTCGCCCTATGGAACCAACCTAAGGTCGTGGCACAGATGCTCGACTGGTATAACGACACCGCTGCCCCTGTGGCAAGACAGATAGCTCAGCGACAAGGGTTCAAGGGTATCCGCTGGATGAAGATGACCGACCCATGGGCAGGTGAGGCGCCCTCCAATACGGGCAGTTTCCTCACCTGGCAACAGCCGCATTACATCTACCTCGCCGAGGAGATGTACCGTGCCAATCCAACCACAGAGACCCTCGCCAAATACGCTGATAACGTAGAGGAGACCGCCGCCTTCATGGCAGACTTCGGAAAAACAGGCAAACTCTTCGGGGAGACCGCCATGCAGGAATGCATGACCAAGGACATCAGCTACAACCACCCCTTTGAACTCGCCTACTGGCGATACGGACTCACCGTAGCCCAACAATGGCGCAAGCGACAGGGCAAGCCGCGACATAAGGAGTGGGACGACATCATCGCCAAGCTGGCTCCTCTCCCCCAGACGAAAGAAGGTATCTATACAGCCGGTCTTCCGAAAGGAAACACCACCGTCCTCCCTTCCTTCGACCCCTTCGATGCCCCTGCCAAGACCACCCACGAGTCCTTCACCGAAAAGACCCGCAATGACCACCCCGCCTGCATCGCCCCCTTCGCTATGCTCCCCTCTGCCCTCCTCTGCTGCGACCCCGTCGCAGCCCAATCCACCCTCACCTGGGTCATGCAGAACTGGAACTGGCAGACCACCTGGGGCTGGGACTACGGCATGATAGCCATGGCTGCCGCCCGTCTCGGACGACCAGAGACCGCCCTCGACGCCCTGCTCATCGACATGCAGAAGAACACCTATCTCAAGAACGGACATAACTTCCAGACCACAGACCGCCTGCGCCTCTACCTGCCGGGCAATGGTGCCCTGCTCACCGCCATCGCCATGATGTGCGCCGGCTGGGACGGTTGTCAGGAGCCCCTCAACCCCGGTTTCCCCAAGGACGACACCTGGAACGTACGCTGGGAAGGCTTCCACCGCATGCAGTAGCGTAAACGTTTAAGTATTAATAATAGATAAGGAACATACGTACATTATAAAACTTTTCGTACTTTTGCACGCAAACTACTAAGCAACAAATGAAAAAGATTCTATTTACATTATTGATAGCAACCTGCTCGTTGCTAACAATGGCACAGACTCCTGCATTCCCAGGAGCCGAGGGTCACGGTCGCTACGTCTCTGGTGGACGCGGCGGAACAGTTGTCCATGTAAAAAACCTGAACGATAATGGCGATGGCTCATTCCGCAAAGCCGTCAGCGGCAGTGGCAAGAAGATTGTCGTCTTCGACGTGGCCGGCGTCATCCCCTTGGAAAGCGACGTAAACATCGGTGCCAATACCACTATCCTCGGGCAGACGGCTCCGGCACCAGGTATCACCCTGCGCTACCACACCGTCAACCCCAACGGCAATAACATCATCATGCGCTATATCCGTATCCGCCGTGGTCAGGAGAAGAATGTCAACGACGGTGCCGATGCTTCTACCGCCCGTCATTACACAGGCATGATCCTTGACCACTGCTCCTTCTCATGGAGCATCGACGAGGTGGCCTCGTTCTACGACAACAATAACTTCACCATGCAGTGGTGTACCCTCGGCGAGAGCCTCAACGATGCCGGACACGGCAAGGGCGCTCACGGCTATGGCGGTATCTGGGGCGGCAAGCTGGCATCCTTCCACCACAACCTCATCCTGCATGTCAACAACCGCTCACCACGTTTCAACGGTGCCCGTTACGAATGGAACGGCTATACCAGCAACCAGCTTTATAGTCAATACCAATGGGGCAACTACGTACAGGCAGAGAATGTCGACTTCCGCAACTGCGTCACCTATAACACCAACGGCTGCTACGGTGGTCCCGGCGGTGGACAGATCAACATGGTCAACAACTACATGAAGAGCGGTCCTGCGGCTACGGTCACGAAACTGACAACAGTCACTGTCGGTTCCTCCGGCAACTCCGAAGGACATCCGAACGCCTATGACATGACCAGCCGCTACTATGTAGACGGCAACCTGATTGACGGTAACGATGCCGGATGGAACAAGTTCCAATACGACGACGGAACGATTGAGCAGAATGGCAAGCGTTACTCCAAGGACCCCAACCACCTACATGGTGACAAGGCCGAGTACATCACTTATGGCGGAGCCGAGTATGTCTGCATGAAACTCGACACCCCCGCTCCTACCGGCGAGGTGACTACGCACTCTGCCGTCAATGCTTACGACAAGGTACTGACCTATAGCGGTGCCTCCCTCCATCAGGATGATGTAGATGCCCGCTATTTCTCCGAGACACGCAACGGTACTGCCCCTTATAAGAACGGACGCATCGACCTCGTCAGCGACTGTAACGGCTACACCGAGGCCAACTTCCCGACAGGCAGTCGTGCGACAGACTTCGACACCGACAAGGACGGTATTCCCGATGCCTGGGAGACAGCCAACGGCTTGAAGCCCAACGATCCCACGGATGCAGTCACCTATACCCTCGACCCTGCTAAATACTATACGAACCTCGAGGTCTATGCCAACTCACTGGTACAGGACATCATGCTCAATGGGAATGCAGACGCCGAGGAGGCCGCCAAGGAGTACTACCCTGCCTACAAGAAGGAAGACGGCACGCAGGTAGAGGCCATCAACACCCTCGGCCTGGACCTGAATTCTGGAGATACCCCCACTGGCGAGACAAAGACATACACCGTCAAGTTCAACGGTGCGGACGTCCAGTCTCCGAATGGCTTCTTCTCCTTTGGCGACAGCAGTAACAAGCACAGCTTCAACGGCAAGTTCACGGGTACTTACGACGGTACAGAGTACACACAGGGACTGAAGATGGAAAGTTCCACCCTCATCCAGTTCACGACCACCGGTACTTCCACCGTGATTATCGTGCAATCTGACTGGCAAAGCAATGACGTACCTCACGGAACGCCAAAGTCCATCAAGTTCGACGGTGTAGAGCAAGATGTATCGTTAGCCACCACCCCTGCAGGCAGCACCGGCTGCCGTGTCTACACCATCACCGGCGTCGGAGCAGGTACACACTCCATTACCCGCGGCAGCGGCGAGAGCGGCATCTTCTATGTAGAGGTGCGTGAGACCAGCACCACAGGTATCAGTACCGTCAAGACCAAAGCTGACGAAGCAGACAGTCCCATCTACAACCTCCGCGGACAGCGTGTCAGCAGCAGCTACAAAGGCATCGTCATCAAGAACGGTAAAAAGTATATCCAGAAGTAACCCCAAAAACAATGATAATCGAAGGAAGCGCAACCTATGGCTGTGCTTCCTTTTTATACGAACTCACAAAGAGCCTTAGTCATCCCATTCAAATCAAGACACATCTGGCGAGTAAGGGAGATACGCTCATTCTGGTGAGGCCATGGTGCAAGCAACAGCAACTTGCCCTCTGCACAAGCCTCATAATACCGATGGCCTGGCTTCGAAAAGGCATTGAAGCCCCATGGGGTGAGGAAGATAAGAGGCAAGTGAGCATCCAGCACTGCTCGCATCACAGCCTGTTCCCCCTTTGAAATGGCAGGCGACACCAAGATGGCACCACCATGTGCCAAAGCCAAATAACGCTCCGTTTCCTCCTTAATTTGATTCTCATTCAGACTCCGGCTCAGTTGTACCTGTACCTTATACGGATGCTGTAACAGAAAGCGGTTGCCGATGGCCGCATAAGTCTGCTGAGCCACATGGATATCAAAACGAACACGAAAATAACCAGGATAGGCCCTCTTAATAGCAAGGCGGCGTGGGTTCTCCTGCAGATACCTGTTCCAGTTTGCCAGTTCCCCACGTCCTGAAAGGATGTGGTCATTAAAACCTAAAGCCCATAGTTGCCCATGTTCCCGGTCGTCGAGGCTCCTGTCGCGCTTCCCCCCTTGTTCTCTTTGCTGCGACCAGGTCGCAGCAGAGGATACACCCAACACCAGTTCCCTATAGGCCTTGTTACAGCCTGCCTTAAAGCCCTTTATGACTTGCCCTAAGTGGCACCCCAGTTGTTCCTTGACAAAAAGGATGCCATGCAAATGGTCTGGCATGATTTGGAGCTTGACTGCCTGTATTTGTGGGTACAGCCTTTCCGTCGCCATCCATCTTTCCCAGACCCGCTCTCCCAAAGGGGTCAGTTCAACCCTTGGTGCATCGGCACTATCGTTAGGTGCATCGGCATTACCGACCAGCTTTCCTAATAACGGGCGGCGCCCTTCAACCGTCAAGGTAATCAGGTAGATACACCTTGACGCATAGTCGTGCCCTATGCGCCGCCTCAGCATCGATGGCTTCTTCTCTCCAGCGAAAGGCTTGTGCTTTTGATATTGCTCCCAATCCATTCCAAGCACAAAAGTAAGGAAAAACACTGAAACCACCAAACAAATCTAAACCAAAAAAGGTGGAACCATTAAGGCTCCACCTTTTTTATTTGTTTGATAAACCAGAGAGATTACTTCTGAATCATCTTTTTACCATCCTTGATCACTACACCCTTGTAATTCTCATTCACCTTCTGACCAGCGAGGTTATAGATGACACCGTCTGAAACCTCAAACTTCTTCACTTCCAGAATACCGGTTGCTGTAGTGGTATATACCTCGAACATCACGCGAGCCTGACCAGAGAAATATACCTCAAATTTCTTGGCTGGTGTCTCTGCTACGAGATCAACAACACCAGGCTCCGTAACAGCATCACGAGCAGGAAGAACGTTGCTGTCGGTAGTAAACTTCATTCCTGTAGCGGTAACAGCCTGTCCATTACCATCAGAGTTAGAGATTCCCTTTACACGGATTGCAGCAATATTCTTCTCACCAGTGGTGGTGATAATGATAGTCTTCTTTACCTTTACCAAACCCTTGAAAGCATCAAGGTTATTATAAGGAGCAGAATTGGACAGTACAGCATCAGATTCTTTCTTTGTGGCAGTAAAAGTACCGTCGGTAAGACTTTCAAGTTCTACATCAGATCCGCCAGGAGCAATATCTGAAGGAGCCTTCAGCGTAGCTTCGAGCGTGGCATCTGTAGGTATTGTAACATATTCAACGGCCTTGCTTACTTCCTTAGAGTTTTCCATTCCTTCCTTAACTCCAATTGCATAATAGGTCACAGTACTTGTAATGGCAATAGGAGCAGTATACTTCGTGCCTGTAGAAGTTGTAACGCCTGCAGCAGTTGCATAGTAAATTTCTGCACCCTCTGTGGCGCAAGTCATAACAACCTTACCATCAGCAACGCTAATAACAGGAGAAATTACCTGATTCTCATTGCGTTCAACAAGGATACCAGTGAACTTAGGCTTGGTAGCACCACGCCAGATAAAGAACCTTGGCATAGCATCACCTCCTGCAGGAACAGTGAATTCATTGTTGGCATCCATGTTGTCAGTAGATATCTTCTGATCATCAGCAAATGAGATACCACCACCTTTATCAGTACCACCCAACAACTTGATAACATCACCTGCTTTCAAAGTAACACCTGAAGGCAAGTTCACCTCAACATAATTACCACCAGAACCGCCTAAATTAATCTTTCCACCACTAATCATCTTAGAAGCATTTTTGGAATGACCATTATTAATCGTGATTGAACCACCAAGGGTAATCGTACCATAGGCATAGGTCCCATCAATAGTATAACTTTCCCCAGCGCTGACGGTAACTTCAGGCGCATCAGAATTCAACTGGAACTTAAAAATTTCTGTCGCATTCAACGACAGTGTTGCAAAAGCAACAGCAATAAGCGTAAAAAATTTCTTCATAAGCATTTAATTTTTAAATTGTTTGTTATTAAGTGAATTTTATCTCGTTTTAGTTATACTTGTACACCTGCACCAACGCAGGTACATATTACGTTGCAAAGTTAAGGCTTTTTCCTGAAACCGCCAAATTTTTCCTTAGAAAAACATTAGACAGGGCCAAAAACGTCGCTGCCAAGCCACTACTTATGTTCATCACTACCCATCATCAAGTTCCTCCAAGGCTTATGTCAAAGTTATCTCCCACTTACCCAAGGAGTAGCACCTGGTTTCCTCCCACATATGTTCGGTACATGTCCGGTAGATGTCCGGTAGATGTTCGGTAAAACACCGAACAAGTACCGAACAAGTACTGAACAAGTACTGGACATCTACTGGACAACAATGGGAGGTAAGGCGGAGGGAAAGCGAAGGAAAGGCGAAGATAAAATGGAGGGGAGGTTGAGAAGAGGCAGAGAAGAGGCGAAGAAGAGATAGAGGGAAGGCAGAGGGAAACTTATCCGTAAACGTTTACGGAAGTTTTGTTATTTTTTAACCACCCCTCCCCCAACCTATTTCATAAATAATTAGTAAATTTGCAGACCAATTTCGCTTGATAAGCTAACCAAAACAGGAATCGAACAAATATCTATTAATAACTAAATTTAATAACTTTATGAAACAAAGATTTACACTGACTTTGGCTTTCCTGGCTATTTTGCTGGGAATGACAACGAATGCTGTTGCATTCACTGACATCAAGGCCGACTTCACTAATCAGAGTTTCTTCACAGAGGCTGATAAAAACGGGGCTACTGCCGGTCTGAAGATGAACAACGACGGCACCTTCACCCGTGTGGCTGCCGACGATGCTACGGCTAATGCCGTCATCAGTGGCAAGTACCACTCCGATGATCATGGTATCAGCAACTTCTCTGCTACTGTAGCAGTAGAGGGTCCTGTGAAGATTACCTTCGGAACTTGTGCTTGGGGCGGCAACGTCACGGTGAAGAATGCCGCAGGTGCTGAGGTTGTGAATGCCTTTAGTACTAACACCGGTGCCTGTTACCACCAGAACAAAGAGGCCAATGTGGTCGTTGCTTATTATTCTGGCGACGCTACCACGCTGACCATCGCTGGTGGTAGTTACGTTCCCTACTTTGCCGTAGAGAAGGTCAACCAAGAGGACATTCCTCATACCGCTAAGCTTACATTCGCACTAGGCGATAGCGGTGCCGAGGGTGTCGTTCCTGCAGCTATTGAAAAGAACATCGGTGAGAAAGTGACAATTCCCGCCAACCGCACCTTGTGGGTTGCCGACAAGACGCTGACTGCTTGGACAGACGGTACTAACCAGTATAAGGCAGGTGATGAGATCACATTGGCCGAAAATGTCAACCTGACTCCTATCTTCACTGCCAATGAGGCTGCATTTGCCGACCGTACCGCTGAGGTAACAGCTATCTGGGACTTCCAGCAGAAGAATGGTGCTCCTGTGCTGAACTATCAGAACAAGACAGGATTCTATGTGACACAGATTGTTGTCAACGAGAAGACTATTGATTTCCGTTTGGACTTCGACACCAACAACGGAGGCAAGATTGCCAACGGCTCATGGCAAGACTGGTGCCAGATTAATAGCGGAACTAAGTTTGTGCTTCCTGCATACAAAGGGACTACTTACAGCACATTCTCAATGAACGAAAATAGCAACACAACATTTAACGGAGAGATTGGAACCTATGCTAACTATGAGAACACTTACACCTTTAACGGTAGCAGTGATGAGATGACCATCGACATTCAGGGTGGCTCTTACTACCGTTGGGTAAAGGCTGTTTATCCTGTTCCTACACAAGATGCAGGTGGTTTTGTAGACATCAAGGCTGACTTCATGAATCAGAGCTTCTTCACAGCGGCTGATAAAAACGGGACTACCGCAGGTCTGAAGATGAACGCCGACGGCACTTTCACCCGTGTGGCTGCCGACGATGCTACGGCAAATGCCGTCATCAGTGGCAAGTACCACTCCGATGATCATGGTATCAGCAACTTCTCTGCTACCGTCAAGGTAGAGGGAACTGTGAAGATTACTTTCGGAACTTGTGCTTGGGGCGGTGATGTCACCGTAAAGAATGCAGAAGGTGCTACGGTAGCTTCCATGAACACCAATACCGGTGCTTGCTATCACCAGAACAAAGAGGCTAACGTTGTCTCTTGCTACTACAAGCAGGATGTAGCTACCACATTGACTATCAGCGGTGGCTCATACGTACCTTATTTTGCCGTTGAGAAAGTTGACCCGAAGGATGTACCCAGCAGCGTGAAGTTCATCTTCGACGCATCCAACAGCGGTGCAGAGGGTGAGGCTCCTGCTGAGGAGACCGTCTCCATCGGCAAGCAGTATACCCTGCCGAAGAACTTTACACTTTACAAGAAAGACAATACCCTGACGGGCTGGACTGACGGTACCAACACCTATGCTCCAGGCGAGACTATTACAGCTCCCGATGCAGAGAGTGTAACGCTGACTCCAGTATTCACCGCAAACGAGGTATCGCTGGCTGACCGTACTGCTGAGGTAACGCTCAACTACATCTTCCGTCGTGACGCCGGTGCGCCCACCGTTTCTTATCAGAACGTAACAGGTATCTGGGTAGCTCAGGCTACCATTGGCGACAAGGTCATCGACGTGAAGGCTGACTTCGACACCAACAACGGTGGTAAGTTCGCTAACGGCAACTGGACCGACTGGGCACAGCTCAACAACGGTACCAAGTGGACCATTCCTTCTTGCAAGGATGCTACCGTCAGCATCGAGGCTTATAACGAGTTGAAGACAACCTCTATTGACGGACAGACCGACTATACCAGCGGTAAGACCATCAACTACACCGTTGCCAGCGCAGCTGAGACAGTTGACGTAGTAATCGGCAACGACGGTAGCTACTATCGTTATATTAAGGTGGTACTTCCTGTGGTACAGAGCGCAGGTGGCGAGAAGTTCGAGAATGTAGCTGGCACTATCACATGGGCTGTCGGTAACGAGGAAAGTGCAGCTGCCTCCGAGGAAATTGCAGGTGCTATATCTGGTACATCAGTAAGTGTTGGTACTGACCTTACAGCTACATCAGCTACTTATCTTAGTACCCAAATGATTGCCTACAAGCCCGCAACGAGCAATGCTGGTACCGTGGAGGGCGTGATGGTTGAATATCGCGTGAAGCCAAAAGCTGGCGTGACCTTCAAGCCCACAAGCGTTTCTTACAATGCCGTCAAAGATGGAACGGACAATGCCACCTACTCTTGGAGTTACACACTGAATGGTGTGGAAAGTTCCATTACTGAAGTTTCGAAGGACAACATTGTCCGAAACAACAACACTACCGGCACTCCAGCAATGAATCATACAGAAAATCTTTCCGTTGATGCATGCTCTGAGTTCACCTTCCGCATCTATGTTTCAGGATTTGGTAACTCTAAAAAACTTGGTCTCGGTTCTATTGTCATCAACGGTGTATTCGACGGCACCGTACAGACAGTGAATCAATACACACTCACCGCTGTTGCTAATCCTGCAGAGGGCGGTAGCATAAACATCTATCCTGCCGGAGGTACCTACGACGAGGGCACTACCCTGAAGTTGACTGCTACAGAGAACTTCGGCTATGACTTCGTGAACTGGACCGACGCAACTGGAACAGAAGTCTCTAAGGAGACTGTTTACAGTTTCGACATTGCCAAGGACGAGACACTGACTGCCAACTTCAAGAAGGTGAACACCTATGAGCTGGCGCTCACTGTTGACGGCACTAACGACTACATGGTAACCGTTAGTCCCGAACCTACTGTTGTTGACGGTAAGAATATGTATGAGGAAGGCGCAAAAGTAGTGCTGACTGCCAACCAGTATGAGGGTCTGGTTACCTTCACCAACTGGAGCGACAACTCTACCAATAGCGAACTGAATGTCACCATGGATGAGAACAAGCAGATTACTGCCTACTATTCTGAGGCTGACATCATTGCTGGTTGGGACTTCTACAAGGCTGGTGCCAACGGTCGTAAGGCAGACTTTGCTGCTGCTGACAACGATGCCGATGCCCTGAACCTGGTTGAGACAGCAACAGGCAATACCAGTGGCTGGCTCGACAAGTCGACACTCGGTGGCGGTGGCTATGAGAGCTTCAAGGGTGCTGCCGTGAACTGGCGCACTGGCGAAAAGGAAGGTGACGTAGGTAACTGGCACTGGCAGACGAAGGTCAATGCCGAGGCATTCACCGATGTCAACGTACAGTTCCAGATGCTCTATAACTACAATGCTTATCAGACCTACGATGCCGAGTACTCGCTCGACGGTGAGAACTGGACCAAGTTCGGTTCTGTTACCATGGAGGGTGCTAAAGCGGTTGCTTCCTTCGACCAGAAGTTGCCTGAGGCTGCCAATAACCAGAAAGACCTTTACATCCGCATGATTGCTGACAAGACCTCTGAGGTCAAGGGTTCATCCTCGAAGAACGACGGCAACACACTGGCTATGTTCTTCATCACCGGTACTCCGAAGCTGGTTGACGATCCCGTTCCACCTACGTTGGTATCTTCTGTTCCTGAGAACAATGCTACTGGTGCATCTGCTTCTGGTAAGATTGTGCTCAACTTCGACAAGAAGGTACAGGTTGCTGAGGACACCAAGGGCACGTTGGTTATTACTGGCGGTGTCGGAGGTCAGCAGTTGACTCCTGCCGTCAGTGGCAAGGTCATCACCTTCCAGTATAAGGATCTGGACTATGCTAAGAGCTACACCTTCACCCTGCCCGCCAACAGTGTGAAGAACCTGACGGGCGCTACGCTCGCTGACGCTATCACTATCAAGTTCACCACGATGGAGCGTCCGACCGTGACCAAGGCACCGTATGATGCCATGGTTGCTACGGTTGAGGAACTGGCTGCAGCCATCAAGGCTGCCAACGACCGTGCAGACAAGAGTACACGCTATCGCATCTTTATCAAGAAGGGTACTTACAAACTGCCTACTGGTGCCAACAAGCACTATGTACACAAAGATGGCGGCGTGATATACTGGGAAGGTGACCTGCCCGATCCTATCACTTACATCACCGCCTCTAACATCTCATTCATCGGTGAGGACCGTGATGCCACTATCATCACTCAGGACATCACCAACGATGACGATATGTTGTTCGTAGGAAAATATGGCAAAGCTCATAAGTACGAGGAAATTGGTAACAGTGATGTATTCCAGATTGCCAAAACTGCATCGGGAACCTATTTCCAGGATCTGACGATTAAGAGCGGTATCAATGATGCCCTCGGACGTAACCTCGCTATTCAGGACATGAGTACGAAGACTATTTATAAGAATGTGAAACTGTTCGGTTATCAAGATACCTGGACAAGTAACAACGACAACGGTCTCTACTTCTTCGATGGCGGTATCGTACGTGGACGTACAGACTATCTCTGTGGCAAGGGCGATGCTTTCTTCCAGGAAGTTGAGCTGATAATGACAGGCACTGGCGGTTATCTCGCAGTTCCTTCTAAGCCTGCCAATATCGGTTGGGTATTCAAGGATTGTGTCATCAACGGCGAGTCTGATGAGTGTGACGGCAACTACACGCTCGGTCGTCCTTGGGGTAACGGCACACCTATTGCCGTATTCATCGACACCAAGATGAACGTGGTTCCTTCTGCTATTGGTTGGAGCGAGATGGGTACCGGTTGGCCTAAGCGCTTCGCAGAGTACAACTCTACGACTTCTACTGGTAGTGTCATCGACCTGAGCGGTCGTAAGACCACCTTCGGTGAGGGTCATGCCAATAACCCGATACTGACTGCCGAGGAAGCTGCAGAATTTAGCGATATGTCTAAGATGTTCGGTGACTGGCAGCCTACGCTGCTCACTGAGCCGGCTCCTGAGGTGACCAACGTGAAGCTGGATGGTACCGTCCTCACATGGGATGGCAACAATTACTCACTGTTGTATGTTATCTGCAAGGACGGTGATGCCATCGCATTCACCGATGATACGACCTTCGACCTGAGCACCTTGCCTGCTAGTGCAGCAGGAAGTCGCGCAGCAACTGCCTCTGTCTACTCCGTACGTGCCGCCAATGAGATGGGTGGTCTGAGCAAGGCTGTTGTCGCAAGCGATGCTACCGGCATCCAGAAGGTCGATACTACCGAGGAGGCTGTGAAGACAGAATACTTCAACCTGCAGGGTCAGCGCGTCACCATGCTGCACCGCGGTATCATCATCGAGGTGAAGACCATGGCTGACGGCAGCAAGCAAGTGACTAAGCGTATCGTGAAGTAATTCACTATAAGTACTATCACTCAACGGGCAAGCATTCGAGGCTTGCCCGTTGTTTTTTATCCCAATTTTTGGAAGTTTCAAATATTGTTCGTACCTTTGCAGAACAAACAGAAATTACTAAAACATAATCAGTATGAAGAAACTATTACTAACATTATTAAGTATCATGCCCCTTCTGCCAGCTATGGCAGCTGAGACGACAAACAATGTGGCTCCTTGGGGCTGGGCAGTGTGCTCCGACGAGGCAGGAACGGCATACACCCTTAGCGGTGGCTGCTTTACGGATGCTACAAAAAAAACGCTGACGGCTTTGGGCAGCGGGCAGGATGACGATGCACAGATCAAGCAGGCCATTGCCCAGAACGACATCATCATTCTTGACGGTTCCAACGGTGAATTTATCCTGAATGAATACATCAAGGTTTCGGCAAAGAACAAGACGATTATCGGTATCAACAATGCTCGTCTGCGCACGAAGTTCTATCTGACCCCTGACGACATTGCCTACCTGAAAAGCAAGAATCTGGATCAATATAGCAGTACAGAGCAACTTCATAATGTTACCTTGCACGATGGTAAGACTTTCGAGTCAGTAGACGAACGTGCCTACTATACCATGCAAGCCGTGGAGGAACTGCAATATCAGAAGACAGGTGCCTATTCCCTTCCCAACAAGTCTGGTATCTTCAGTATCGAGAGTGGCAGTGAGAACATCATCATCCGCAACCTCTCGCTGATTGGTCCGGGTGCTGTGGATATCGACGGTTCCGACCTCATCACCAATATGGGTACCCACGTATGGATTGACCACTGCACATTCCAGGACTCTCAGGACGGTGCACTCGACAGCAAGCGCTGCGACTGGGCTACCTATACCTACAACTACTTCTACTATACAGACCGAAGCTATTCTCACGCCTACACTTGCGGTTGCGGATGGGCCAACGGCGAGATGACGCTCCACCTCACCTTTGCCAGCAACATTTGGGGCGAGGGTTGTATGCGTCGTCTTCCACAATGCGGCGACTGCTATGTGCACCTCGTGAATAACTACCATAACTGTCCGGGCAACAGTGAGTGCATGGCCATCAACGATAACTGCAAGGCGCTGGTGGAGAACAACTATGCTGCAGCAGGTGTAAACAAGCCGCTAACAGGCAGTGGAAGCGGTCGTAACATCACGGTACGTGACAATAGTTTCTCCGCAACATCTATCGGATCTGAAGTAACTGTACCCTACTCGTATGCGAAGATTGCCAATGCCGATGTTCCTACCACACTGACTGGTACGGAAGGTGCCGGTGCCAAGTTGGGCAACGATGCAGACTATATCCTTTCTACCATCCCAACAGGGACAAGAGCAGAAACTGTATATGTTATCGTGAAGAATGATGCCCATATTGGAGGCAGCATTACCGAGGTAGGTGGTATCACCGTTTCCTTCGACCCCAGCGTTACAGACTGGAAGTCTGGCGGTAGCGGTTCTAGTGCTACGACCACAGATGGCGTAGACCTTTCAGGATACTATACATATAGTGAGAACAACAATGGAGCTCCCATTAATATCCAAACTACACAGGCAGGAACATTGACCATTTTCCTTGGTGGCGATATTAATAATACTAAAACTGTCTATATGACGGAAGGGGAGAACGGTTTGACAGGCAAAGTGCTTACTACCAATGCAGAGATTGCCAGTGGAAGCAAACCTGCAACAACTATCAAAGTTTGGGATGGTTTAGTTTATACGTTAGAAGCCAACAAGACATACCAGTTTAAGATTACTAGCACCAAGTGGCGCTTGGCCGCCATCCGTTATATCCAAGGTACAACAGGTATCCAGAACGTGAAGAAAGGTGTCATTAACGACAATACCATCTATGACCTGCAGGGCCGTCGGGTGACGAACGCTACCAAGGGCGTCTATATCATCAACGGCAAAAAGGTTGTCATTAAGTAATATTTACCATCAAATATTAACATAAGGGGCGGGGTTGCCAACAAGCAATTCCGCCCCTTAACTGTTAAAATGCTAAAGAACGTAAACGTTTGCGAGAAAAAAGGCATAGAATGTTTGCGTATTTTAAATTTTATTTATACTTTTGCAGCTAGAATCATAAAAATATTTTTATTAATTTCTAAAACTACTAATTTTATGTCTGTTAAATTTAAGAGTATTTTTCGAACGGTGCTCCTGATGTGCCTACTCTTTACTGCTGGAAATCTGCAAGCGCAGACCACGGCCAAGGGTACGGTACTGGACTCTAACGGAGAGCCTGTCATCGGCGCTACCGTAGTGGAAAAGGGCAATCCCAAGAATGCCGCAGTAACCGACTTTGACGGTAACTTCACCTTGAAGACACAGAAGTCAAAGACCATCGTCATCTCATACATCGGTATGGTGACACAGGAAGTAGCTGCAGGCGAGGGACTGAACATCACTTTGCAGGACGACAACGCCTCTCTGGAGGAGGTCGTCGTAGTTGGTTACACCAGCAAGGCTCGTAAGGACCTGACCGGATCTGTAGGATCTGTCAGCGGTGCCAAACTTGCTGTAGTACCTGTATCATCAGCTGCCGAAGCCCTGACGGGTAAGATTGCCGGTGTGCAGGTAACGACCACTGACGGTCAGCCGGGTGCTGACATCAACATCCGCGTTCGTGGTGCAACGTCAGTAACACAGAGCAGTGAGCCGTTGTATATCGTCGACGGTTTCCAGGTTCCGAATATCAATGATATTCCTCCCTCGGACATTGCCTCTATCGACGTATTGAAGGATGCCTCTCTGACCGCCATCTACGGTGCGAAGGGTGGTAACGGTGTTGTCATCGTAACAACCAAGAGTGCTAAGGAAGGTAAGATTCAGGTGACTTTCAACGGTCGTCTCAGCGTATCTTCACTGACTCGCTCGATGGACTTGATGAACACTGGTCAGTTTGTTGACTTGATGTACGACCGTGCATCCAGTAACGGTGGTGGTGCCCGTGACGGTTGGCAGAAAGCTTTCCGTAACGACTTCGGTAACCCGAAGGACAACAACATCTACTACAGCCGTGAGACCAACGACTGGCAGGATGAAATCCTGGGTAACCATCCTTGGAGCTACATGGCCAACGTCACCGTCGGTGGTGGTAACGAGTCTACCCGTTTCAACCTCTCTCTGACTCAGTCAGAGGATAAGGGTATCATTATGGGGTCAGGCGTACGCCGTACCAACGTCAACCTCAAGTTAAACACCAAGATTACCAAGAACCTGGAATTTACCTACAACCCCAAACTGACCTACCGTCGTGACGAGGGTGCAGGTGGTGCTAACGTGGGTTCAGGCGGTCTGGTCGATCGCGTACTGCGCTACCAGCCTACAGCCGGTCTGCGTTCATGGGGTAGCTACGGTATCATGGATACCGCTGCTGATGCCGAGCGTTTCAACCTGACCAACCCGGTCAGCGACATCGCTACCAACACCCAGAAGAGACACGGTTACACCTTCGCCAACCAGTTCGCCCTGCAGTGGACTCCCATCAAGGGACTGCGCCTGCGTTCGGAAGGTAACTACACCATCTCTTTCCGTGATACTGAGCGTTACTATGGTTGGCTGACCTCTACAGGCCAGAGTGCTGTTCACCAGCAGAGACCAGTAGCAGAGCTGACCAAGCGTACTGTGGAGTCCTACACCTGGACCAACACCGCCAGCTACGATATGACGCTGAAGGAGAAGCACAACTTCTCTTTCCTACTCGGTCAGGAAATCTACCACACCCAGTACAAAGAGAACAAGCAGACCGCTCACCTCTTTGACAAGGGTATCGACGCTGAGACCGCCATCAACAACATGGCACTCGGTCAGCCTTATGCTCAGGGTACCTACACCCTGAAGTCTACACCTAACCGTACCGCCTCTTTCTTCGGCCAGGTTTCTTATAACTGGGATCACCGCTACCTGCTGTCTGCTACGTTCCGTGCTGATGGTAGCTCGAAGTTCGCTTCCGGTAACCAGTGGGGTTACTTCCCCTCTGTTTCTGGTGCATGGGTCATCAGTCAGGAGAAGTTCTTGAGGGACGTGAAATGGATTGACCAGTTGAAGCTCCGCGCAGCCTTCGGTCTTGCCGGTAACAACAATATCGCCGACGACCTTTGGCGTTTCCTCTATACCACCAACAATTCCGGTGGTCCTGAGTTCGCTTCTACCACCACTTCCAACGGTGAGCTTTATTATGGTCTTCCCAGCAGCTATCCTAACAAGGACATCAAGTGGGAGACCACCATCACCCGTAACTTGGCACTGGACATCTCCCTCTTCGGCGGTCGTCTGACCATCACGCCGGAGTTCTACTGGAACACCACACGTGACTTGCTCTATCAGTCGCCCATCCCCGGTGTTGCCGGTTATACCCGTCAGATGCAGAACATCGGTAGGGTGCAGAACAACGGTTGGGAGTTGACCATCAACGGTGATATCCTCCGTGGTAAGGACTATGTATTGAGCGGCAACTTCACCCTCGGTCACAACAAGATGACCGTCAAAGAGTTGAATGCTACCGACACCCGCATCTACAACTACGCCGGTGCATGGAAGTCTTCTGACCAGAACGACTACCTGCTGGAGGTCGGTGGAGAACTCGGTCTGATGTACGGTTACGTCTATGACGGACTCTACACTTGGGATGAGTTCACCTACCCATCTACACAAAGCTATACTGCAACCCCAAGGGGTAAGGGAACCATCAATGGCATTCTCATTGGCGGTACCATCACCGACGGCTATGAGGGCAACTCTGGTGCTGGCGTACTCGCCAACTCACACTCGGGTTACTCTACCATGCCTGGTAAGCTGAAAATTAAGGACCTGAACGGTGACGGACAGATTGACATCAACGATAAGACCGTTATCGGTCGTACCACTCCGAAGTGGCAAGGCGGTTTCGGCATCAGCGGCCAGTGGAAGGACTTCGACTTCGTAGCTAACTTCACCTATATGCTCGACTTCGATGTTTACAATGCTACTGCCTATGCTTTGTCAAGCCAGTCCAGCAACCAGTATACCTGGTGGAATGCCTATGCCAAATATGGCGAGGGACGCTGGCGCTATGCCGCTCCTGACGGTTTCGTAGACCTGAGCGGTCATAACATCACCGGTGAGTCTCTCTATAAGAACACCAACTTGGACGGTATGCCTGAGCTGTATAAGACCATGAATGCCAATGCACGTATGTGGAACCCCGCCGACGTGGTGACCAACATCATGCTCGATGCTTTCGTGGAGGACGGTTCATTCATCCGCTGCTCTGACGTAACCATCGGCTATACCCTGCCGAAGAGCATTACTAGCAAGATTTACTTAAATAAGGTACGCGCATACGTTTCTGTATCCAACCTCTTCATCCTGACCAAGTATTCCGGTTACGATCCTGAGGTAGACGTACAGTCCGGTCTGACTCCTTCTATGGACTACAACCGCTATCCGCGTGCCCGCACCTTCTCTTTCGGTGTCAACGTAACATTCTAATTGATAACTAAAAGAATAAAAGAATATGAAACTTAACAAGATATTTATCAGTGGACTGGCTATGCTGGCGTTGACATCGTGCAACGACTATCTGAATGTTGACCCAGCCACCAACGCAGCAACCACCGACCTGGTGTACGGCTCCGAGGGTGAGACACGCACAGCACTGTATGGCGTCTATGCCAAGGTTTGCTCCGACGGTCTGTTTGGTAACAACCTTTACAGTACTTTCCAATTGAACAGCGACGTTGACTTCTATGCCAACGGTAACGAAGCAGCAAGTGGCAACCAGCCCCGCCGTTTCGATGTCCGCTCGGATGCCAATAACGTGGAGTCACTTTGGAACAACCTCTACTCCGCAGTCGAGACTGCCAACGAGTTCATCTACAATCTGAAGAACAGTAGCATTTACGCAGAGGAAACCGAGGATGGAGCCGTGGAGTCTGCCGATGGCAGCATCCAGACGGTTCAGGTTCCCAAGGTGACAGACTTAACCCAGATGATGGGTGAGGCCAAGGTGATGCGTGCCATGTTCTACCATGAGTTGCTCAGCTACTGGGGTGATGTTCCCTTCACCTTGGAGGCTACCTATGAAACAGATAACTTGAACCCTGCTATCACTGCCCGCCAGGATATCAGCGATGCACTGATTGCTGACCTGGTTTATGCTGCTGAGTATATGTACTCCGATCAGGATAATAAGGTTGCTGCCCCCGAGCGTATCACCAAGGAGGCTGCCTATGCGATGATTGCCCGTCTGGCACTCCAGGCCGGCGGTTACTCGCTGAACCATCCCGAGGGTAATACCACGGACTATAGCATGACTCGTCCTTCCAACTACAAGGCGTACTATCAGATTGCACGTGAGTACACCAAGAAGATTATCGATGCCGGTGGTCACTCTCTGAACAAGAGTTTCCGTGACGTCTTCGTAGACGAGTGTAACTTCATAGTCACTTCAGGTGACGATCCCATCTTCGAGATTCCGTTTGCCAAGGAGACAAACGGCAACTGGGGCTATGCACAGGGACCCACCAACGGTGTGGATGTCGGTGATGCTACCGACTACAGCAATTCCGCTTGGGGTAAAGCCGACGGTGGTGTACGTACATCAGCCTTCTATCGTTACCAATTTAATGAGAAAGACCAGCGCCGTGACTTCGTCAACGGTCTTTGGTACTACTCCAATCAGGGTCTGCCCACTGTACGTGCAACCGACTATACCATCAATAACAACAAGTGGTCGAAGCTGTGGAACACCAACGGTCTGGGTAAGACGACCACGGGTGCTACCGGTATCAACTTCGCTTACATCCGCTATGCTGACGTACTGCTGATGTTTGCCGAGGCAGACAACGAGATCAACAACGGTCCTACAGATGAGGCAAGAGAGGCTGTGAAGACTGTCCGTCGCCGTGCATTTGCTGAAGATGTTGCCACAAACGTGGAAGCATATGTAGATGCTGCCGCTTCCAAGGAAGACTTCCTCAACCTCGTACTCGACGAGCGTAAGTGGGAGTTTGCCGGTGAGAATATGCGTTGGAAGGATTTGGTCCGTAACAACAAGTACGGTGAGAAGGTGCTCATGACCTTCCTCTCCTATTGGGCAATTGCAGAAAGCCAGAGCGGTTCTTCCAGCTATATGGATATGATCAGCGAGTATGACGGTGTAGATTACAACGAGAACTTCGTTACTGATGTGTATTCCATCTACGTCAAGAACTATGTCGATCCTAACTTCCCGAACAGAGGTGTGTATATGTTCTATGTGGCCAACCCTTATAAGAACATTGCAAGTCCGACATCTACGGCACCTGCCAAGTATCTCTCTGACTTAGGACTTGATTATGAGCCTGTTGCTGCTCGTACCATCACGGGTCTGTCAAGCCAAAGCGATAAAGTCGCCTGGACAGAGAATTCTCTCGCTTGGGGTACTGATGGCAATATCAGGAACCAAATCCGTTTCTCTCTCTACGGTTACATCCGTACCAATGAAATGGACGACTTCGTGATTGTCAGGAACGGTAGCACACAGAAGATAATTATCAATACCGATAATATTGAGAGCAACTTTGTAAACCTGCCTGCCGTACGCTACATCTTACCTATTCCAGAAGAGGCTATTGCCCGTTCAAACGGTGCATATAAGAACTACTATGGATACTAAGACGAGTTTAAGAGTTAAGAGTTAAAAGTTAAGAAAGAAGAATATGAAAAAGATATTATTATTGTCAATGGCCCTGCTTTCAGCAATGTCCTTCTATTCTTGTAAGGATGAGGTTGATAAGGGGTATCATGGAGACGAGGTGATAGACCGTCTGTCACGTCCGATGTTCCGTAAAGATGACAATACCGGCAAGGGTTCTAATGACCCGTACAACAGTGTCATTATAAACCATAATACTGCCACCCTGTATTGGTATACCATCAACGATGCCGTAGGCTACGAGATCATGTGGACCTATCCTCATGCCTATGTTGCCGACGGTGAGGGCGCTTGGGAAGAGACGACGAACAATGAGAACGGAAAACACCTCGAAGGTCATATCGTCATTGCTGATCCTTCCAGATATAATGTTATTATTGAGAATCTGCAATACCAGAGCAGCTACCGTTTCTGTATCCGTGCTCTGCACTCATTTGACAAGGCCGGCTATCAGCTCTGGCGCGGAGAGGCCAATGTCTATGACGTGCTGAACAGCTCCGATGCCGACTGGAAGAACGACCCGAAAAACTCTCAGTGGTATGGTCGCGGTACACTGCGTGAGTGGGCTGACTACTTCCAGTTGGAGACCGACGGTCGTACATGGGTACCTTTCGTGATTCAGGTTTCTGACATCACCAAGACTTCTATGAAGATTACCTTGAATCGTAACATCTCCAAGTATAGTGACACGGAAAAAGAAACCTTCCGTGAGCACTGGAACTTCCTGGATGCAGACCAGAACATTCTGAAAGTGGACTACCTGACCATCGTTCCCAATGCCGGTACGCCCAATGCAACAGTACCTGCTGCTTTCCAGCACTACGATATTCCTGAGTCTGCATGGGATGAGAACGGCATTGCCGTCATTGAGGTAGAGGGTCTCTCTGAGAACTCTTGCTTCAACATCGATGTTTGGGATAACTCAATTCCTCTCGCTATCGACGCTGTGTATAACACCACGATGAAGCGTACCAAGGGAGATCCCGCACCTCCTATGCTCATCAAGCATGTGGTATGGCAGAACGATACCTTGGGTACCGATCCCGCTACCTGGAACATCTACGACATCTCACAGTATCAGGCATGTAAGATTGACAAGGTACTGGACGATTACTGCGCAAGTAGCACATCCGCTGAGAACCAGGTATTCTATCTGGAAGGCGGCAAGACCTATTTCATCAGCTCGAATGTTCAAGTATATAAGGGCTTCACCATCCAGACCAATCCTGAGGACATCGCTGCCGGTAAGGGACGCGCTAAGTTCTACCTGAGCGGTATGACACAGACTGGTAACTCCGTCAACAGCTGTAACTTCATGCTGGGTCGTCAGCCAGTTGCCGGTGAGAACGGTTCTATCACACTCGATATAGACTCTGTCCGCTTCATGGACCTCGACATTGACGTGCCTCGCGCAGGTAACTACGGTACCGCCCAAGAGGGTAAGGCTGGTGCTTGCGGTAACTACTTCATGAATATGTACTCTAACGGTATGGGTATCAACGTGACCACACTGGAGTGGCGCCGTTGCTCGTTCCAGGGTCTGATCCGCGGATTCTTCCGTATCCAGGGCTCTAACGACTTCTATATCCAACACATCCGTATGATTGACTGTGAGACCTACAACTGCGGCTACTATGCTCAGAACGGTAGCGGTTATCAGTACATCTTTGCTGACCATAACGGTAAGAAGAAGTCGAACATCCTGCAGGACGTTGAAGTCAGCGGTTGTGTCTTCTACGACAGCCCGAAGGGCGCCCTGATTACTGACCAGAACCGTAACCTCATGTGGGAAGAGACCGTACGTTGGAACATCAACGTTCACCACAACACCTTCGTGAACTTCGGCACACGTAGCAACCAGGTGATTCTGAACACCCGTTACAATCCTGGCGGCTCTTATCTTGCCTTCCATGATAACGTGATTATCAATACCAAGGACGAGGCCGACAAGAACCGTAACATGGGTTCTGGCGGTTGGGATACCCGTTACGTACAGGGTGGTGACGGTTCCGGCAAGGTAACCTTCGATATCTACAACAACTGGACCACCGACGATCATGAGGTCATGAATGATACTAAGAAAGATTCACCATTCCAGAGTAATGCATTCGAGGCTACGTCAAATGCACCTGGTAAGTGGGTGAAGACATGGGAGGCTGAATACTATCCTGCTGGTGCCGCAGAGCTCAAAGTACATGTAGAAAAGAACTTAAAGGCTACCGACCTGATGGAGTTCCCGAACCCACAGCACTTCGTCGGTGAAACGCCTAAGGGTACTGACCACCATACCGATCATGGTATCGATGGACTATACTACAAGCAGACATCAGACGTACTGAACTCTGACATCTACAAGAGTGGTGCCGGTGCTCCAATGCTCCGTAACGGCAAGTAGTAATTAATAACGGATAATTAATAATTGAAAGATTATGAAGATATTTAAGTTTTTAACCGTGTTGCTGACTCTTGCAGCCATGAGCACTGTGTTTGTTAGCTGCAACAGAGACAACGACATCACTGGCGATCCCTTTGCTGATCACACACAGGGTGAAAAGCAGGACTACTGGATTTCCTTTGAGCTGAATCCTGGAAGTCTGACTGAAGAGGAAATTGCCTTCTACAATTCAACCTTTGCCGAGCAAATCTTCCCCGATGACTATGCTGCTGGTGCACGTGAGATCAACTTCATCGAGCATCCCATGTATGTCACTGAGGAATATGCCCGCAACAACTTCAACAAAGTAAAGGCTATTCCCGCTGCTGATAATGACATCGTACAGAAAGTCATGGTACCTGTTGCCATGAAAGCTAGGGCAAAGAACTTTGACGTAACCATGACGCTTTCTAAGAACAACATGGAGACCGTACTGGATACCTATGTCTTCCGTGGTGAAGTTGTTTTGGCAGATGTCGTCTTCCCTGTTAATGACGAGGACTAATCCTTTCATCTCTTGATAACGCCAAGGGCGGACCGTAATGGTTCGCCCTTGCTTTTCCAATAAAAACACAATGAAGAAACTGATTTTAACTACCCTACTCCTTATCGGCACAGGAATTGCCTATGCTCAGGAGTCGCACTACCATAAAGGACTGCGTTCACAAGAAGAAAACGCCAAATACGGCGGTGTCGCTTCAGAACCGCATTTCGATGGTGGGGGCTACTATTGGTCAAGGGCTCGCAATGTGGATGATGTGGCTATCAGCAAAGAGACACCGGAAGATTCATTAGCCCGTGTCAACGAATTTAAGCGGCTATGCCGACTGGCATATGATGCCTACGAGGAAGGTAATGCGCTGAACACCGTCACTTATGGCGACAGCGCCCTGCAGAAGCGCTATCACACCCCAGACCTCTACTTCTTCATGGCGGTATCATTTGAGAAGTTAGGTAGCTACGATGATGCCAACTGGGCATACCACAAGGCAATAGATACGGGATACCCTGGTGCACAGAAGTTCTACAACGACTTCAAAGTACGCCAAAAAGAGCGTAAGGCAGAAAAAAGGAAAACAAAAAGAAATAAAACGGAAGAATAACCCTGCCTTATTCTTCAATAACCCACCCTTATTTCGCAATAACCCTGCCTTATTCGACGATAAGGCAGGGTTATTGGTTTTTATCCATTGCTTTTTAGGTGAATATTTGGTTATTTGCTTACTTATTCGTATCTTTGCAAAGATATTAAAAACAAACTACTTAATTAAAAAATATGAAGCGATTTTTACGCAATTTCCTCTTTGCGATAACGATGCTGTGCAGTGTTACGACAATGGCACAAGAGAAGTTGATTGCCTTCCCTGGTGCCGAGGGTTTCGGACGTTATGCCACTGGTGGAAGAGGCGGTGCTGTTTATCATGTCACCACCCTGGAGGATGGTATGCAGGAAGGGACGTTACGCTGGGCTAACGAGCAACCAGGACCTAAAACCATCGTTTTCGACGTATCAGGAACCATTTTCCTGAAATCACCCCTACGATTTACTGAGAACACCACCATTGCAGGACAGACAGCTCCTGGCGACGGTATCTGTATTGCCGACTATCCTGTGATGGTGGGGCCGAACAATATCATCCGTTACCTGCGTTTCCGTTTAGGCAACCGTGAGGTGGCGAACCACGAAGGTGACGGCTTGGGCGGTAGTAATATGGACAACATCATCGTAGACCATTGCTCCATCAGCTGGTCGATTGATGAATGCCTGTCGGTATATGGTAACCGCAACTTCACCGTACAATGGTGCATCGTAGCACAAAGTCTCAACAACGCTGGACACAAGAAAGGCGCACACGGCTATGGGGGCAACTGGGGAGGAAGCGGTGCCTCCTATCATCACAATTTGATAGCTCATCATACTTCCCGAACACCCAGACTTGGCCCCAGCCCATTCACACAAACCGATGAACGAATGGACTTCCGTAACAACGTCATCTATAACTGGACAGCTAACGGCTGCTATGGCGGTGAGGCGATGACGGTGAATATCATCAATAACTATTACAAGCCAGGACCCGGTACGCCCACCGACCTGAGAGGTATGCGTATTACAGCCCCCAATATCCGGACCTCCCAATATACCCATCATGATAGTAAGCGTCCGAATGTGTGGGATAAGATGTGGCACGTCTGGGGGAAATACTACGTCAGCGGCAATGTGAACACGAAATATCCTGAAGTTACCAAGGACAACTGGACCTATGGCATCTACAACCAGATAGACCCTGCTGCCAATGACGGGACCTATACGGAAATGACCAAAGACACCATCCGTCTGAGCGAGCCCATGCCTGTAGAGCCTGTGACGACCCAGACTGCTGAAGAAGCCTACAGACTGGTACTGAGATACGCTGGTGCATCCCTTCACCGAGATGCATTGGACCGTGTCATCATCCGGGATGTGATGGAGGGGAAGGCCACCTATACTGGAAAGGACTGCCAGCCAGGTATCATCAACAACCAATATGACGTGGATGCCCATAATCCCTGGCCCACTCTGAGAAGCACAAAAGCTCCCCTGGATTCTGACGGAGACGGTATGCCCGACGAATGGGAACAGCAACACGGACTGAACCCCAAGGATGCACAAGACAGGAATAAGATTGCCCCTAACGGATATACGTTCCTGGAAGTCTATCTGAATGACATCATTATCAGCAACAGTCTTTCCCAGCGTCGTCAAGGACTGAGAGAGACGAGACCGGAGTTCTTCCAGACCGATGAGGCACGAAGAATCGGAGATCAGGTACTACTCTATCAACGTGTTACCGGCGGATGGCCTAAGAACATCGACATGAGTAGTCCAATGAGCGAGGATGAGAAAGCCGCTGTCCTCAAGGACAAACAGCGCAAAGATGATTCCACCACCGACAACGGAGCTACCAATCTTCAGTTGACATACCTTGCCCGACTCTATCAAGCCACAAAAGACAACCGTTACCGAGATGCCTTCCGAAAAGGCATTGACTATCTGCTCAGCGGACAATATGAAAACGGTGGATGGCCCCAGTTCTGGCCTGACCCACAAGGGTATCAGATTCACATTACCTATAATGACGATGCGATGGTCAATACCCTGAATATGCTGAAAGATGTGGCTGAGCAACGAAAACCCTATGACGGAGAACTGACAGACAAACAGCAACGGAAACGGATGCAGCGTGCTTTCGACAAAGGTATAGAATGTATCCTTGCCACCCAGATCGTCACAGACGGAGAACTGACCGTCTGGTGTCAGCAACATGACAAGGATACCTATCTACCTGCCCCGGCAAGAGCTTTCGAACTGCCATCCTACTGTTCATCAGAAAGTGCCAGTATTCTCCAACTACTGATGAGACTGCCGAATCCCGACCAGCGTGTCAAGAATGCCATACATGCCGGTATGCGGTGGTTTGACAAGTATAAGCTGACAGGACTACGCATCCGTCGGAGAGGAGAATGGAGAGGTGCGGACAGTGACACCTGGCTGGAACAAGATGCTACGGCAGCCCCCATCTGGGCACGTTATTATGACCTGGAATACAACGAGCCATTTGTATGTGACCGTGACGGAATCCCCCGTCGCCGACTGGAGCAGATTGGTCATGAACGGCGCAATGGCTATGCCTGGTTCATTGACCGTATTGGTTCCCTGTATCCTACCTATGAGAAATGGGCTGCCAAATATGACCCACAACATCAGGTTCCTATCAGTCTGATGACCAAGGGAGCCAATGAGAACGGCACCATAGATATGTATCGTCGTCCACGTATCAACCTCGCTGACTTTGATGCGGTGGTAGAGCCAGGACAACAGATTCAAGCAGCTATCGAAAAAGCACCAGAACATTCAGATAAACCCTTTAAGATATTCATCAAGAAAGGTATCTATAACCAGAAAGTGGTGATTGACCGTCCGAATATCGTACTGGTTGGTGAACAACGTGACAGTACCATCATCCAAATGGCAGAACTAAGTAAGAAACCCGTCATGACTGAATATCAGGGCAAGCCTGTGAAACACGGAGTTGTTGAACTATTGGAAGGAGCTGACAATTGTATCATCAGCGGACTGACGATCTATAACAATTATGGTACGACGGTAGAGCCAACCACCGCACACCAGTTTGCGGTCTATGGACGCGCCACAAATACCATTGTCATCAACAGTAACATCCAATCCGACGGGAACGATGCTTTGTCACTATGGGCTCCAGATGGAAATGGCATGTATTACCATGCGGATTTAGACATCACCTGCAGTGGAGTGGATTTCCTCTGTCCCCGTGGATGGTGCTATGCCACCCGTTGCCATTTTATGGGAGACGGCCATGCCATCATTTGGCACGACGGACGGGGTGACAAGTCAAAAAAACTCGTCATCCTCGACTCTAAGTTTGATGCCAAGTCACCGACAACTTTAGGACGCTGGCACCACGACTCACAGTTCTATCTCATCCACTGCCAGTTGACCAAGAACATCCTCGATGAGGATATCCACTATGCGTATACTGACAAGGTGCTTGACCCCTGTCCTTGGGGAAAACGGGTCTATTATTATGCCTGTACCCGGGAAGGCGGTGACAGTGGTTGGTTGAAGAACAACCTTGACGAGGCAGAGGGTCAACCTGCCTTTCATGGAATCACCGCTCTATGGACCTTCCATCAGAAATGGAACCCCGAGGCTCATATCCGTGAGCTTTGGAATGTACTTGCCTATTAATAAAAAGAACAAATATGAAAAAAATTATCCTATTCCTATTAACTGCCTTCACACTGAATGTCAGTGCGCAGATGCTACCCTATCAGAATCCACAACTGAGTGCGGAAAAGCGGGCAGAGGACCTCATCGGTCGGCTGACTCTTGAGGAGAAAGCAAAACTGATGATGGATGTATCGCCTGCCATTGAACGACTGGGCATACCTGCATTCCAATGGTGGAACGAGGCCCTGCACGGTATTGGCAGGAATGGCTTCGTAACAGTATTCCCCATCACTACCATGATGGCTGCCTCATGGGATGATGCCCTACTCTACCAGGTTTTCACCGCCGTCAGCGACGAGGCCCGTGCCAAGAACCAAGAGGCCAAGAAAAGCGGAAAAGTATTGCGCTATCAGGGCTTATCGTTCTGGACTCCCAATATCAACATCTTCCGCGATCCCCGCTGGGGACGTGGACAGGAGACCTATGGTGAAGACCCCTATCTGACAGAACGCATGGGACTCGCTGTGGTGAACGGTCTGCAAGGACAGGGATATAATGGGATTAATGGGCAGAATGGAAAATACAAGAAACTCCTTGCCTGCGCCAAGCACTTTGCCGTACATAGCGGACCGGAATGGAACCGCCACGTATTTGACATCCAACAACTGCCAGAGCGTGACTTATGGGAAACCTATCTGCCTGCCTTCAAGGCTTTGGTACAGAAAGGTAATGTCGCCGAGGTGATGTGTGCCTATCAGCGTATCGACGGTGATCCCTGTTGCGGTAATGCCCGTTATGAACGGCATATCCTTCGCGATGAATGGGGATTCAAAGGACTGATTACCAGCGACTGCGGTGCCATTCGCGACTTCCTGCCCCAGTGGCATCATGTATCGAAGGATAACGAGGCTGCAGCCTCCAAGGCTGTTCTGAGCGGCACCGACTTGGAGTGTGGTTCAGTCTATAAGAACCTGCCTGCTGCAGTCAAACGCGGTGACATTTCGGAGCAACAAATGGATATCAGTCTGAAACGCCTGCTCATGGCCCGTTTTGAACTAGGAGACTTCGATGCCGATGAGCTGGTGGAATGGACCAAGATACCAAGCAGTGTCATTGCCAGCAAGAAACATAAACAGCTTGCCTTGCAGATAGCACGGGAGGGTACGGTGTTGCTGAAGAACAATGGGGTGCTGCCTTTAGCTGCGACGGGGTCGCAGCATAGTAAAACGGTGGTGATGGGACCGAATGCCAATGACAGCATCATGATGTGGGGAAACTACAGTGGATTCGCGACCCAGACCATTACGATTCTACAGGGACTGCGCCAACAATTGGGCGACATTCGATACATCCAAGGGTGCGGACTGACCCGCAATGAGGTCTTTGAAAGTCGTTTTGACAAGATTCGTGCTCCCTTAGGCAACCAAGGTATGCAGGCTATCTACTGGAACAATAAGGAGATGAAGGGAGAACCTGTGACTACAGTCACTATCACCAATCCCATCAACCTGAGCAATGGTGGAAATACCGTATTTGCCCCAGGTGTGAACCTAGAGGATTTCTCTGCCCGCTATGACGGTACGCTGATTCCTACTGAAGACGAACGGCTGACATTCCGTGTCGGTGCTGACGACATGGTGCGTGTTCTGGTCAACGGAGACACCATTATCGATATCTGGAAAGCCCGTAACCGTATTCAAGAGGCGAATTATGACATGGAAGTCAAAGCTGGTAAGCATTATCGCATACAGATTGACTATGTGCAAAGCAACGGCATGGCGGCCATGCAGTTTGATGTCTGTAAGAAGAACGCACCAACGCCTCAGCAGATTCTTGTGGAAATCGGAGATGCAGAAACAGTCATTTTCGTCGGTGGCATCTCTCCACGAGTAGAAGGTGAGGAAATGAAAGTCAGCGACCCAGGCTTTAAGGGTGGTGACCGCACAGATATAGAGTTGCCTGCCGTACAACGTCAACTGATGAAGGCACTTCATGAGGCAGGCAAAAAAATCGTGTTCATCAACTGCTCCGGGGGTGCCGTCGCCATGGTCCCCGAACAAGACATCTGCGATGCCATCATCCAAGGTTGGTACGGTGGTGAGCGCGGCGGTGAGGCGATGGCAGAGATTCTGACAGGCCAATACAACCCCAGCGGGAAACTTCCCCTGACTTTCTATAAGAGTGTCAACGACCTGCCAGATTTCCTTGACTACCGTATGACCAACCGCACATATCGTTATTTCAAAGGAGAACCGCTATACCCCTTCGGCTACGGACTGAGCTATACGACCTTTGAAATCGGAAAACCTCAGTATATTAATAATAAGATACGTATAAAGGTCGCCAATACAGGTAAGATGGATGGAACGGAAGTGGTACAGGTTTATATCCGCAACCAAGCCGACAAGGAAGGTCCCCTGAAGACACTCCGTGCCTATCAGCGTGTCAGTCTGAAAGCCGGTGAAAGCAGAACCATAGCTATCGACTTCCCCCGTGACCGTTTCGAAGGCTGGGATGTGAAGACCAATACCATTCGCGTCGTTCCTGGCAAATACTCGTTGATGGTCGGCCCATCAAGTGCCGACAAAGACTTGAAGACTATTGATGTGAATATCAAATAAAAAAGAAATCCTCTCCTTTGATTATGGAGAGGATTTCTTTTTATCAGACTTTATTTATTTCTTCTCTTCTGCCTGCTTTGCAGGAGCCTTTTTGGCGGCTGGCTTCTTGGCTGCCGGTTTCTTGGCAGGTGCCTTTGCCTTCTCCTCTGCATCCTCATACTTGGCAAGACGAGCCTTCAGACGAGTAATCTCCTCATCCTTAAACTCAATCTCATCACCCTGATTGCGGATAGTGGTAAGCAACGCATTCAACTCATCGTTCTCAATCTCCTGAGGATAGAGGGCATTGACTCTGTTAATGAAGTCACCCAGAATATTCATGTAATTAGTGAAAGCATCGAACGGTCCACTATAGATACCACGATCCAGACCAACATTAGAAGCCTTGGTGGTCATGAAGCGGAAGTTATTGGATGCCTGCAGATAATCCCAGTCCTGATTGATACGCGGGTCATTAGCAATACGCAGACGGTCGGCCACACTATAAAGCTTGTTGAAAGCCTCACGCTGCATGGCATTACCTAACCAGCAGGAAACATCACGCTCCTCGTCAACCCATGACAAGGTATCGGGGACATCCAGATTGCTAACACTCTTTACCTTCATACAAATCTCCGTCGGTGTAGAGAAGGTAATACCCTTTTCCTTCGCACATGCAGGCAGTGCCTTCAGGAAGTCGAGAATATTGCTGGACAACGGCTGGGCAATACCCAGTGCTGACAATTCCATAAAGATATTGATTATCTGCTCCTCTTCCGGCAGACGAGCGATGCGGTCGATATAGGCATCGGCAAACAAGGGATAACCTTCCCAGTCGGCATTGTTGAAGCGCAAGGAGATATCATCTGACAATTCCACATCGCGCAACAAGAGTTTCAGATTAGGAGCGATGTTACAGTTATAAACATAGTGAGGTGACTTCCAACCCAGTACATGCTTAGCACCTTCAGTCAACATTCCCTTGAAGCCCATAGCAGCCACCTGACCACCAATATCATCACTATAAATCAAAGAAGAGTTACGGAGTACAGTAGGTTTCTTACCAAAGTACTCTTCCATCTTCTGGCACTGTTTCTTTACATCCAATGCAAAAGTTTCCTCGTTAGCAAGGGATGACAAACCATGAGAATAGGGTTCAGCGAGGAACTCCACACATCCGGTATTGTTCAGTTCCTGTAATTTCTCCAACACCTGAGGAGCATGCATCTCCAACTGCTCGATACCTACACCCGACAGGGAGAAAGCAACCTTGAAGTCCTTACCGTTTTCACGGATCATATCGCCAATGGCATTCAGGGCTGGCATATAGCTACGCTCGGCGATATCACTGATGCTACGCTCATTCTCGTAGTCATCATAGTAATAATGATCAGTACCGATATCGAAGAAACGATAACGCTTCAGATGAATAATCTGATGTATTTCAAAATATAAACAAATTGTTTTCATAATTCTTTTCGTTATTTCGTTATTACGTTATTACGTTATTTCGCCTAGGCGGTTTCCCAGCCTAAAGTGCGTTTGTAGAGCGTTGCAATCCATGCACCCACCTTCTCCCAAGTAATCTGGTCAACCTCCTTCTTACCTTCTTCCTTCAGATATTGGAAGAGAGAGTCGTTGGCACAGATACTATAGATAGCATCGGCAAGAGCGTGGATGTCCCAATAGTCAACCTTGATACAATTATTGAGAATCTCGGCACAGCCAGACTGCTTAGAGATAATCGACGGTGTACCGCACTGCATCGCTTCCAGCGGAGAGATGCCAAACGGCTCTGAGACGGAAGGCATCACATAGACATCTGAGTCTTTCAAGCACTCATATACCTGTTTGCCACGCATGAATCCCGGGAAGTGGAAACGGTCGGCAATACCACGTTCTGCAGCAAGATGAATCATCGCATCCATCATATCACCGGAACCTGCCATACAGAAACGAACATTACGGGTACGGCGAATAACCATATTAGCAGCCTCTACGAAATACTCCGGTCCTTTCTGCATGGTGATACGTCCCAGGAAGGTCACCACCTTATCCTTACCAGTATGGTCAGGACGTGGAATAGCCTGATATTCCTCTGGAAGCGGATAAACTGCATTATGTACTGTATAACATTTACGAGGATCCTGGTGATACTGATGAATCACGGTCTGACGAGTCAATTCCGACACACACATAATACAGTCAGCCCAGTCCATACCATTCTTCTCTATCGAGTAAACAGTCGGATTCACCTTACCACGACTACGGTCAAAATCGGTAGCATGCACGTGGATGCAAAGCGGCTTTCCACTTACCTGCTTGGCATGGATACCGGCAGGATAAGTCAACCAATCGTGTGCATGAATGATATCAAAGTCAAAGGTACGTGCCACAACACCTGCGATAATGGAGTAGTTGTTAATCTCCTCATGCAGGTTTCCTGGATAACCTCCAGCAAACTCCATGGCACCGAGATCATTCACATGCATGTAGTTGAAGTCCGCATAGATATGGTCACGCAACTTGAAATAGAGATCAGGATCCATGATGTTACCTACACGGTCACGGACATAGTCATAACTGACATCACGCCATGCTATAGGCACGGCATTCATGGCAACGATGTTACAAGCGTTACGCTCTTCATCACCAAAAGGTTTCGGCAGGCAGAGCGTGATATCCATATCACCCTGGGCATGAAGTCCCTGAGAGATACCATAGTTAGCGGTGGCGAGTCCACCGAACACGTGAGGAGGATACTCCCATCCAAACATTAATACTTTCATAGTCTTCTCCTCCTATTTTACTTTTGATAAGTGTATTTCTCCAACAACTTCAACGTACGCAGGATTTCAGCAACATTCATAGCAAACGCCATGGCACCACGTCCGTGGAAAGGTGGGTTGCCGTCAAACAGTTCACTGATGGTTCCCAGTGCGTGATACATCATCTCATCTTCATAGCCCACCATCTGACGCTCTACAAAACTCAGACGAGTACGTTTATAAAGTTTCAAACAGGCTTCCATATAGAATCCACCGAGCCAAGGCCATGCGGTTCCCTGATGGTATGCATAGTCACGTTGCGTCTGCGGTCCTACATACATCGGATTATAACCACCACTCTTCGGAGAAAGAGAACGCAGTCCTTTCGGAGTCAGCAATTCACGGGTACAGATATCCAACACGCTTTTCTTCTGCTCCTGTGACAGGGGGGAATAGTCGAAGGCGACCGGGAAAATCATGTTCGGACGAACACTCCAGTCCATCATTTTGCCATCCACATAGTCCAATAAGTAACCATACTCATTGAGGAATGTTTCCACAAACGACTGCTTACAAAGTTCTGCACGCTTCTCCAACTTTTCGGCAAGTCTCTTATTGCCAAACTCTTGCTCAAAAGCTGCACAGAATTTCAAGGCATTGTACCACAAAGCATTGAACTCCACGATATAACCAGAACGGGGTACGACAGGTCGGCCATTCGCCGTAGAGTTCATCCACGTAATAGCCTTATCACGACCATTGGCATAGAGCAGTCCGTTATCATCCAGACGCATGATGGAGTTTCCGCCTTCAATGATATACTCAACGATATCACGAACCAGTTTTCCATACATCTTGTATCCCTCTTCCTTACCTGCATCCTTGGTATACTGCTGAATAGCCCAGACAGCCCAAAGGGGTACATCAGGCTGTTCTATCTCGTAGATCTTTACAGAAAGAGGTTTTTCCTCCATAAACTCACGGAGTCCCTTCTCTGCCGTTCTCATCACCAATTCAAAATAATCGCGCTCACCAATGGCAAGTGTCAAACCAGGAAGAGCAATGAATGTATCACGGGCACGAGACTTGAACCATGGATAACCAGCCAACAGATAACGGTCGTCCTTCTTGTCAATTTTCTCCATAGTGCCACTGCGGCGATCACGGAAGTGGAACTGGTGGGCAGCCGTTACCAAACAATGATAGAAATTGTCACGAGGAACACGATCGGCCACCTCGTCGTCGAACATCTTCTTCAACGTACCTGGCTTGGCAGCTGATGTGGAAGCAGCGAAGACGATGCTTTCACCTTTCTTGATATTCATCTCAAAGTAACCGGGTACATACAAATCCTCATTGGAAGCATATCCACGCTCCTGTTCCTTCGGATACTCCACTCCACGATACCAGTCAGGCTGATAGATAAACTCGTTCTTCTTGTTAAACTGCATGTAGAGATCAGGATAGCCTGCATACATGCATGTCTTGATACCGTTGTCCACAGGATGATACTCACGTGATGCTGTTGAGTTCTCATGTGTAAACTGACGAACCGAGCGGAAAGCGAGGAAAGGACGGAATCGGAGGGTAGTTGCCGAATGGGCATCCTCCAAGGTGTAGCGGATGAGGATACGGTCCTCATAATGCTGGAACACCACTTCCTTCTTCAACACAACACCACCGACACGATAAACGGTGGTAGGCACAACATCACAAGTAAATTCACGGATATACTTGTGACCTTTGGGGCTGAAATTGTTTCCCTGATACTTATGGAGTCCAAGATTGAACTCAGCACCGTGTTGAATAACCGTACAATCTAACGACGACAACAAAACATGATTGTCATCATCCAGTTCTGGCACGGGAACAACGAGCAGACCATGATACTTACGCGTATTACAGTCAACCAACGTCGAACTGCTATAGGCGCCAGAACGGTTTGTCCGAAGAAATTCACGACGGAGCGACTCCTCCAGGTTAGTCATTACAGCTTTTTCTAATCGCAAATAACTCATAGTTCCTATTTTAGGGTTTTAGTTTTAGATTTAATTCATTTTCCAAAAGTACGCAATTTCGTCGTGATTACAAAATAAAATACGATATTTTTTATGAAATTGACTGTTTTTTATTTGATGTAGAATATTATTTACTGAAAAACGCATGAATATTATGTTCTTTTTATTACTTTTGCACCACGAATGACAGAAGGCATCTATCATGGTCGTATTAGGAAAAGAAACTGAAAAAGAACAAATCATTCAAGCTATCAAGGAACTGTGGGAATTGCTCACTCAGGAGCAGCGTCTTTTCCTAATCAATCAGACTTCGTTGAAGAAATTCAAGAAAAATGAGTTTATCTACCACGAAAACGACATTCCCAAGTATTTGTTTTGTCTTGCCAAAGGAAAAGTCAAAATATTCAAGGAAGGTATTGGCGGACGCTCGCAAATTGTGCGCATGGCAAGACCAGAGGGATTCTTCGGATACCGTGCTGGGTTTGCCAATGACCGATACAGTACTTCTGCCTCTGCCTTTGAGACTGTTACCGTTTGTCAGATTCCACTATCTATTATCATGAAGATCATTCATGAGAACAATGATGTCGCCATTTACTTCATCCGACAGCTTGCCAATCTGCTAAGACACGCCGACGAGCAGACCGTGAACCTGACACAGAAACATATCCGCGGACGACTTGCCGAAGCATTATTGCGACTGAAGGACAAATATGGTACAGAAGATGATGGAAAAACTTTATCCATCAATTTAAGCCGTGAAGACCTAGCCAACCTGTCAAACATGACAACCAGTAATGCGATCCGCACTTTGTCTGCTTTTGCCACAGAATCCCTACTAGCCATTAACGGACGGCATATCACACTCCTTGAGGAGGGCAAACTTCACAAGATTTCCAAGAACGGCTAATCTGGTATCAGGAAATTAATCACCTCTTGTTCCACATCGATGCGATAGTCACCAACAGGTGTTCCTATCAGCCTTCCGTCAATACCAACCAGAGCATGCTTTGCATCCTCCACCCTCACTTCACGAGTCCTATAAGGGTGTACACTACGATGATTCAGAAAGCGTCCTGTAATCAACAGCCATAGTCCAGCAAAAATCTGGAGAAGACCTGTATGGTAAACCACAGACACGTCCAGTAACCCATTATAGGGAACAGCATTAGGTGTCTGCCCATAACCAGGTCCACTACCCACACACATCGTCATGATTTTACGGTTAACGGTATCGGAGTTAATCTTCACATGCATCTTATAATCCATGCGATGGAAGATCATCAAGAAGATTGACACTATAAAGGACAAAGTACGGGAACCTAAAAGGGAACGGGTCTGGCGACGCATATTCATGACATCTGCTATCAGACCAATATTTACACAGTTCAGGAAATAACGGTGGCACTGTTCTCCTTTCTTATTAGTATAACGGATACATCCTAGATCCACAGGACGAATACGGTGTTTGACAAGCCAATCTACCGTCTGTTCCACATTCCCCTCCTTGAAATCCCAATAACGGGCAAAGTCGTTCATCACGCCATTGGGGATGACTCCCAGCGCTATGCTTTCACGCACTTGTTTTTCTTCCTTCATCAGACAGTTGACAGCATCATTCAACGCAGAGTCGCCACCAACCACAATGATGATCTTATACCCATTGTGTATCAGCATCGACACCAATCGTTCCACGCTGTCTGTCGTCTCACTCTGTACAAAATCATACTGTACCTGACGCTCATCCAACACACGCTGTATCTTCTCGCGTTGTTTACTGCCGCGTCCTTTGGGACAATATAAGATGCCCCATCTTGTCTCTTCTACTGCCATATCCTTAATATCTCCTTTACTTTTTCTTCCATAGGCTGCATCGCATCTATCCAATGAATAGTGAAACCACGACGTTCCATTCCCCTGAACCAGGTCATCTGTCGTTTAGCAAACTGATGAATGGCAATCTCTAACCGTTGAAACATCTCCTCATAAGTCAACTTACCTATCAGATATTCTGTCACGAATTTATATTCCAGTCCGTAGTATATCAAATCCTCATGCGGAATACCTTCTGCCATCAGTCCTCTGACCTCATCAATCATACCTTCTTCCAATCTCGCCTTCAGCCTCCTTGTGATTTTTTCACGACGCTGTTCACGGTCAATATTCACTCCGATAATCAGTGAATCGACGGGAGGCAGTTCCCTCTTCGGCATGGGATGCTGTAGGTTATAGTATTCTATCTCGATGGCTCGGATAGCACGTTGACACGAATCCACATCCGTCTTATTGTGCATGTTAGAGCCATTCCTCTCCTTCAACTCCATAAGCATACGGGTCAGTTCTTCCAGCGACTTCCCTTCCAATGAAGTCCGTAATTCCGGATTTTGGGGAACTGGCGAAAGTTGATAACCTTTCAGCACCGCCTCAATATAGAGGCCTGTTCCACCACAGAGTATCGGCAATACACCACGGTCACGGATATCCTGATATACGTCATAGAAATCTTGCTGATACTGAAAGAGATTGTATTTGGTACCTGGCTCACAAATGTCAATAAGATGACAAGGAATCGCCATTGGTCTTTGCCCATTAGATGTTGGCAACAAATAGTCCCCTAAGTCCTTGCCCGTTCCGATGTCCATCCGACGATATACCTGACGCGAATCAGCTGAGATAATCTCTCCGCCAACCTCTTTTGCCAAAGCTACTGCAAGCGGTGTCTTTCCGCTTGCAGTAGGTCCGAGTATGGTAATCATCTGCTGAGACATCCGTATCTCACCGTTTATGCATCTGCGAAGACCTTACCGTCTTCAAGGTTCACCTGTAGTGTATTATACTCACAATGAAAATCATTTTGCAGACGTTCCAAATAGCGACTGCATTCCCACTTACACATAGGAAGATCATGGAGTAGGTAATTACCACAGGTCTCCGGAGTGGTGGCAGGAACCTTGTCCTGTGTCAGTATCCACTGAAGACACTCGATGGTCAGTTTTCTCATGGCATGGACATCATAGTTGCCTGTCATGACGATATACATACCTGTCAGACAACCCATCGGACCTACATAGACCACATCATCCTTTACGGATGAGTTACGAAACCACGTAGCCATAAGATGCTCTATACTATGCATAGCAGCCGGCGCCACAGCAGGCTCCCGATTAGGCTCTGTAATACGGAGATCAAACGTCCTAAAGTTTTTGTCATCACGTGACACATAGATACCAGGCTTCAAACGGGTATGGTCAATAGTAAAACTTTGAATAACTTCCATCGCTAACTTTTTAGTTCTGTGCGCAAAGATACAAATAAAAAGCCGTCCGACAAAATCGGACGGCTAATTTCTTATATTCATGGACTAAAACTTCCGTATCAGTCCGTGTTTGTCTGATGCTTATTTGAGCTCAGCAAGGTACTTAATGGTGCGAACCATCTGAGAAGTGTAAGAGTTCTCATTGTCGTACCAAGCAACAACCTGTACGAGAGAGTTGCCGTCACCGATCTTAGAAACCATGGTCTGGTTAGCATCGAACAGTGAACCGAACTTCATACCGATGATGTCGCTAGAAACCAACTTCTCCTCAGTGTAACCGAAGCTCTCGTTGGTAGCAGCCTTCATAGCAGCGTTGATACCCTCAACAGTTACCTCACCCTTAACAACAGCGTGCAGGATAGTGGTAGAACCTGTAGGAGTCGGAACGCGCTGAGCAGCACCGATCAGCTTACCGTTCAGCTCGGGGATAACGAGACCGATAGCCTTAGCAGCACCAGTTGAGTTAGGAACGATGTTCTGAGCACCAGCACGAGCGCGCTGAACATCACCCTTGCGCTGAGGACCGTCCAGAATCATCTGGTCGCCAGTGTAAGCGTGAACGGTGGTCATGATACCGCTCTGGATAGCAGCGAAATCGTTCAGTGCCTTGGTCATAGGAGCCAAGCAGTTGGTGGTGCAAGAAGCAGCTGAGATAACAGTATCAGCAGGAGTCAGAGTCTTGTGGTTAACGTTGTAAACGATAGTGGGAAGATCGTTACCAGCAGGAGCAGAGATAACAACCTTCTTAGCACCAGCTGTCAGGTGAGCAGAAGCTTTCTCTTTAGAGGTGTAGAAACCTGTGCACTCCAGAACAACGTCTACGTCCAGCTTACCCCAAGGCAGCTCAGCAGCGTTAGGAATAGCGTAGATAGTGATCTTCTTGCCATCAACAACGATGTAGTCCTCACCAGCCTCTACAGTGTGCTTGTTCTCACCGAACTTGCCACAGAAACCACCCTGAGCGGTGTCATACTTCAGCAGATGAGCCAGCATCTTTGGGCTGGTCAAGTCGTTGATTGCTACTACCTCATAACCTTCAGCCTCGAACATCTGACGGAATGCGAGGCGACCGATACGGCCAAAACCGTTAATTGCTACTTTTGTCATTTTTACTTATTATTTTAAAGGGTTTATAAAAATTTTCTCGTTTTCGGGCACAAAGTTACGAAAAAATATCTATATTTGCATCTGATTTCATTCTTAATTTAGATTAAAGATTCAACATTAAACATTAAAAATGAGATAAATCAAGGACGAGAGTCTGAGATTGTAAAACATAGATAGCAATTTGTACATTAAATATTTTATATTAAACATTTAAACTTTAAACGCTATGGGATTTATTAAAGAATTCAAAGAGTTCGCCATGAAGGGCAACGTGATGGACATGGCTGTCGGTGTAATCATCGGCGGTGCATTCGGTAAGATTGTAACTTCGTTGGTCAACGACGTGCTAATGCCAATCATCAGTGTGGCTACTGGCGGTATCGACTTTACCAACTTGTTTGTTAACCTCTCCGATGACGTAAAGTACAAAACGCTCGCTGAAGCTCAAGAGGCTGGTGCATCCGTATTCGCCTATGGTCAGTTCATCCAGAATATCATTGACTTCATCATCATTGCATTCTGTATTTTCCTGATGATTAAGGCTATGAACAAACTAAACCGCAAGAAAGAGGAACCGGCTCCTGAGGCACCTGCTGGACCAACTCAGGAAGAACTTCTTACGGAGATTCGCGACTTGCTGAAGACGAAATAAATCAAGAAATTCGTCATATAATATAATATTAAGGTGGTAAGTATTTGCCACCTTATATTTATTGTGTAACTTCGCACCCGAAAATCGAATTATTTAGGATAATGAAGACATTGGACTTTAAGCCGAAGATGGTTTCGGCACTCAAAAATTACAACAAAAAGACATTCGTTGCTGATTTGATGGCAGGTATTATTGTAGGCATCGTAGCTCTCCCCCTTGCCATTGCCTTTGGTATTGCCAGTGGTGTTTCCCCTGAGAAAGGTATTATCACTGCCATTGTTGCTGGACTTATGATTTCTCTCTTCGGAGGCAGCAAGGTACAGATAGGCGGTCCTACGGGTGCGTTTATCGTCATCGTCTACGGTATCATCCAGCAGTATGGTATGCAGGGGCTGACCGTCGCCACGCTGATGGCAGGTGTTTTTCTCATTCTGTTGGGAGTCCTTCGTCTCGGTACCATCATCAAGTATATCCCCTATCCCATCGTCGTCGGTTTTACCAGCGGTATCGCCGTCACCATATTCACCACACAGATCAAGGACCTTTTCGGCATGACTATGGATGTTGTCCCTAGTGACTTCATTGAAAAATGGATTGCCTATATCTCCCATATCGGGAATATCGACCTATGGAGTGCCATCATGGGTATTGCCAGTGTAATCATCATTGCTGTTATGCCCCGCTTCTCAAAAAAAGTACCGGGTTCATTGGTAGCGATTATCATCATCACCATTGCAGCCCTGTTATTGAAGCAGTATGCCGGTGTGACTTCCATCGAGACCATCGGCGACCGTTTCAGCATCAACTCCCAGTTGCCTGGTGCTGTTGTCCCAGCCCTCTCCTGGGAAACCATCAAAGGTCTGGTAGGGCCAGCTGTCACCATTGCAGTACTCGGTGCCATTGAATCATTACTCTCTGCTACAGTTGCAGACGGTGTCATCGGCGACCATCATAATTCCAACACGGAACTTATCGGACAAGGTATCGCCAATATCGCTTCTCCTCTCTTTGGTGGTATCCCTGCTACAGGAGCCATTGCCCGTACCATGACGAACATCAACAACGGAGGACGTACCCCGATGGCCGGCATCATCCATGCTGCCGTACTGCTGCTCATCTTCCTATTCCTGATGCCTCTCGCCCAATATATCCCGATGGCATGTCTGGCTGGTGTACTGGTTGTTGTCTCCTACGGTATGAGCGGTTGGCGTTCTTTCCTTGCCATGCTGCGCAATCCCAAGAGCGACATCACCGTATTGCTGATTACATTCTTCCTCACTATTATCTTCGATCTCACCGTTGCCATTGAGTTCGGTCTCATCTGTGCCTGTCTGCTCTTCATGCGACGTATGGCAGAAACCACGGAGGTACATGCCATTCTCAACGAAATCGATCTAAACGAGGATGCAGATATGGAACGTGGCAATCTGGAACACCTTACCATTCCCGAGGGAGTGGAGGTTTACGAAATCAACGGTCCTTATTTCTTCGGAGCAGGTAACCGTTTCGAGGATATCATGGCACGTTATGGCAACCGCCCAAAGGTGCGCATCATCCGAATGCGTAAAGTGCCATTTATCGACTCCACAGGTTTACACAACCTAGAGAACATGTGTCTAATGAGTCAGAAGGAAGGAATCACCATCGTCCTCTCCGGTGTCAACGAGAAAGTAGAGGCCGTCCTGAAGCGCAACAATTTCAACGCCCTTTTAGGAGAAGAGAACATCTGCAATCATATTGATCTCGCTCTTGCACGTGCCAACGAGATTATTGCTAGCCGTTAATTCCTTCACAAATTAAGAGGAAATCAATCGAAGTGCGTTAATGACTTCCTGAACGTACTGGAGCTTTTTGGAAGAGCATAAAAGCCTCGGCCCGTGCCGGCTTGCCCGTTTCAGTCATGGGAAGACGGGAAATATAACGGTACTGTCGAGGCTGCCAGTATTTGGGTAATACCATCTGGCAACAAAGGCGGACGGAATCAAGGTCTTGGGATTCCGTTAACAAAACGACTTGCTCGCCGAGCCTCACATCGGGTGCCTTGGTAATCATAAAGGGGATAGAGAGATGAGGCTGTAAGAGTCGCTCTACTTCTTCTATCTGTATCTTGATACCGCCTGAGCAAATGACATTGTCCTTACGACCTAAAATACGAAAAAGCCTACCATTTAATTCGGCTACGTCGTTGGTGACCAAGGGACCTTCGTGGACGGCAGGAGCATTAATAACGAGGCATCCTTCCTCACTGAGAGATATATCAACACCCTCGAAAGGTGTGTACCACTCGCTACGTTCTAGACCGTTAAGACGACGAAGAGCGATATGCGAAAGCGTTTCCGTCATACCATACGTACTCCATATTTGATTGGGTAAATCAACCAACGCTTTCGCTAAATCGTCATTGATGGCTCCGCCTCCGATGATTAGATGACGAATCTGTTGCAGTCTTTGACGCCCCTCATCGTCCTGCAACAAGTTCCATACCTGCAAGGGAACCATTGCGGCAAAGTCTATAGGACCTTTCCAGCAGGGAGTCCCCGTAGGCTCCACACTCAGTAATCGCAGACCACACGTCAGCGCTCGTACCACCATCATTTTGCCTGCGATATAATCAAGAGGCATACATAGCAAGGCGGTATCGTCAGCTTTCAGTCCAAGGAACTGACAGGTGATTCGTGCCGAAGCCTCCATGCGCCGTTTCTCGACATACATAGGTTTCGGTTTCCCTGTCGATCCACTAGTATGTACTAGCACTGTCGGACTGTCGTTATGCCACTCGGTTAAGAATTCTTCGAGATCCATAGTTTATCTCCTCGTATCTCCAAAGGCATCGGAATATTATCTATGAAGAGTTGTCCTGTTCCCAAGCCCTGTGGCATACGGATATCAGGGCCATAGATAGCTGCTGTCAGTTGGGCAATAGCATTCAATCCGACATTACTCTCCAAAGCAGAGGTAATCCATGAACCGATACCCATGTCGTTGGCGATTCCTATCCACTCACGAACACCCATCATTCCTCCATGTAACGATGGTTTGAGAATGATATATCGCGGACGGATGATGTTCAACATCTGTCGCTTTTGATCAAGATCGTTCACGCCAATCAATTCTTCATCTAATGCGATGGGGAGTGGAGACTCACGACAAAGTTCTGCCATATTCGCCCACTGCTTTGCCTTGATCGGTTGTTCGATGGAATGCAGCGCGTATTGCGACAATAGTTCGAGTTTATACAAAGCCTCTTCAAATGGAAAAGCCCCATTGGCATCCACACGCAACTCCACCTCATGATGACTGAAACGCTCACGGACTCGCTTGATGAGTTCCAGTTCGGCATCAAAGTCAATGGCACCAATTTTCAGTTTGACACAATGAAAACCCTGAGCCAGTTTCTGTTCAATACGCTCCTGCATCTCCTCATACGTTCCCATCCAAACTAAGCCGTTGATGGGAATACCCACTTCACCTCTACTAAAAGGAGTTGAGGGTTGAGTTTTGGTAAAACTCAACATCGCCGTTTCCAGTCCGAAGAGCATGGATGGATAGTCACGCATCGTCTCGAAGAATGCCGATACAGCTGCATCGCCTAGTTGATAGGCGGCAACAAATTCTTCACTCTTCGCTTTTAATTTTTTACTATAATCAGGTATATCGTCGCAACTCAGTTTCGGTAAGGGGGCACACTCCCCTATTCCGACATGTTCACCATCAGTCATACGCACCAGCCATATCTTCCGTTCCGTATAGACACCACGGGAAGTTCCTGCCGGCTGTTTGAAATGGAGCATACGCTCCTCAATATCAACTTTCACTTTTTCACTCTTCACTTTTCACTTCCTATGGAATCTTCGGATACTGCTCGAAGTCGGGCTTACGTTTCTCCAAGAACGCCTTACCGCCCTCTTGTGCCTCATCCAAAAAATAGTAAAGCATAGTGGCATCGCCAGCCAGTTGCTGAATACCTGCCTGTCCATCCAATTCGGCATTCAGTCCTGCCTTGATCATACGCAGCGCAATAGGCGAACGCTCCATCATCTCCTCTGCCCAAGCTACACACTCGTCTTCCAACTGGTCAAAAGGCACAACCTTATTCACCATACCCATCTCCTCAGCCTCCTTCGCTGAGTACTGTCGACACAGGAACCATATCTCACGTGCCTTCTTCTGGCCGACGATACGGGCGAGATAAGAGGAACCGAAACCTGCGTCAAAAGAGCCGACCTTCGGACCTGTCTGTCCGAAGATGGCATTGTCGGAGGCAATGGTTAAATCACATACCAAATGTAGCACATGACCACCACCAATGGCGTAGCCGTTGACCATAGCGATAACAGGCTTGGGGAGGCGACGAATTTGCATCTGTACATCCAACACACTCAGACGGGGTACACCTTCGTCGTCGACATAGCCGCCCCTGCCCTTCACATGCATATCACCACCCGAACAGAAAGCCTTGTCGCCTGCACCAGTGAGTAATACCACACGAATCTGTTGCATCTCACGACAAAGTGCAAATGCCTGACTCAACTCCAACGTGGTCTTTGGCGTAAACGCATTCCGATAACGAGGACGGTTAATGGTAATCTTTGCGATCCCATGATACTCCTCGAAAAGAATCTCCTCAAACTTACGAATTTCTTTCCACTCTCTTTGTGCCATAATTATATCTTTATATTCTTGATTGCTGTGTAATAGTCTCTGAATACCTGTTCGTCCTCTTCAGCATCGGTAAAAACTTCCAAAAGCATTGGACGGTCACTCCCTTCCTGAAGCAAACGGTCAATGCCATATTGCATCTCCTCCATATTTTCCGCTTTCATATAAACAACGTTGTTTTGCTGGCATATCCCAGCAGCAGAAGTATGATGCTCGGCAGCGACATACTTATCACGGGCAGGACTCTGCTCCAAGCCCTTCAACATATTGAAGATACCGCCCTTTCCGTTATTCATCAACAGAATACGCAGATTACCCCGCAGGTTCTGGTTCCACAACGCATTTTGGTCGTAGAAGAAACTCAGGTCACCGATGACGCAGAACACTGGATCGTCCGTCACACAAGAATAGCCCGCAGCCGTAGACAACGAACCCTCGATGCCATTGACACCGCGGTTGCAGTAGACAAGACACTTCGATGGAAATATATTGGCCAGTCGGATGGCGGTACTGTTGGCATAGTGAATCACGGAAGAACCGCCATTCATATGTTGCTCAAAATATCTCACAGCAGCCATCTGTGAATAGGCTGGTTCATAAGCACAGACCGTATGACCGATATCGGCCAGTAGCATCTGCCACTTTCTCTCAAAAGGATGCCCCTGTTGTTCCAGCATAAAACTCACCTGGTCGGCCACTACCCGGCCATCGCCCTGAATGACATGCGTCACATTCATAAAAGTATCGGTCACCATCCCCTCACGGTTCACCACCCACGTTTCCTTAGCCTTCCGCAGGAAACGTTTCAAACGCTTGCTGACAATGGCGCCACCTGTGTACAGCACAAAGTCAGGTACGTACGACTCGTCGTCCTGCACCAGCAGAACGGCCTCATCCATCAGCGGGTTCATCGGCTGTCCAGTAATCAGCATTGGACGTTTAGCCTGCATGAACATCCTGCAGACATGGCTCAGCACATGCGGAGGCATCTCGGCTTCTATCCGTTCAATCTTCCGTTCCTGTGGTAGTTCCGCTGTCGTATAGTCGAACAACGGTTCGCTGATGGGCACATTGATATGCACCGGACAGCCCCCCTGATAGCGGGAATCAAGCAACGCCTCGTTCACCAACCGGTTGCAGTACCAGTGTTTCTCCTCATCGCGTGGCTCAGACAGCGAAACGGCTTTGCGCACAAAGCGGCCAAGGGCATCGGGCTGTGGGAGGGTCTGACCATCCAACTGGTCTATCCACTGCGGTGGTCGGTCGGCACTAATAACAACCATCGGTACATGCTGATAATATGCCTCAGCGACAGCTGGCAAGACGTTGAGTAGCGCCGTTCCACTTGTGACGCAGACCACGACAGGATTATTAGAGGCCTGCGCCATACCCAAGGCATAAAACCCTGCAGAGCGCTCATCCGTCACTGAATAGCACACAATATCCGGACACTCATTTAAGTTATGTACAATAGGTGAATTGCGACTACCCGGACACACCACCGCATGGCGGATTCCATGAGCCATCAGCAATGAGGTCAATATATTAACGTTCTCTTTATTACTATACATTATTATTAATAATATTACGCATGGTATCCATTTTGATTTCCGTCTCCTGCCACTCCTGCTCTTCTATACTATCCTTCAGGATGCCACCGCCTGCATACAAGCGATAGCCATTCGAGAATATCTCCATACAACGGAGAGTAACAAAGAGACTCGTTTTGTTCTCCACCATCAACGGTCCCATAAAACCACTATAGTAACGACGGTCATGATGTTCATTCTGCAGGATGAAACGGAAAGCTTCCTGTTTGGGCAAACCACAGACTGCAGGAGTGGGATGAAGAGCCTGCAGAAGTTCCCCGATTCTCTTTTCCTCCAGTCTGAAATGGAAATCACTGCGCAAATGAGCTAAATGGCCAGCCCGAATAGTCTTCGGTCCTTCTTCCTTAAAATCAGACGTAAACTGTTCCAGTTGTTCTGTAATATACGTAGCTACATACCGTTGTTCCTGAATATTCTTGTCGTTCCAACGTACATCATCTTCATAAGGCATCGTACCGGCAAGGGCAACCGTCTGCCACTCCTCTCCACTGCCTGCCAACAAAATCTCTGGAGTTGCCGTCAGCCACATCCCACTTTGCGTGGTATATACCAGACAGACAAACACACGGGGATAACGCTCACACACTTTTAGGAACAACTCAAAGGCAGATACAGCCTTCTGACTTCCCATCAAAAGACTTCTTGACAAGACCAACTTGGTAAAGTCACCGTTCATCAGATGGGCATGGAAATTGGCAAAATCCAGATGATAATTATCTCTGATCATCAATGGGACAGGTTCCTGATTGGGTTGAAGACCACTATCATGCAACCAGTTCCCTTGATTCTCTGGAAGCATATCTATAGCCACCTTATCAGGACGTATCAATAACAAGGGCTGCTTGTCACAATCAAAAGGAGCCACAACGAATCCTGTCCTCCCGTTCAATTCCGTACATGAAACCAATTCAAGCGGATCACCTGAAACCTGTTCTAGCAAGGTATAATGTTGCTCATATGGTAGACGGAAAAGGGCAAAAGCCGACATACTTATTGATGATTTTTGATAATATAGTTCGTCACTCTAACAGTAGAGATCAATTCTCCTACAGAATTCTTAATCTCTACATGCCAAACATGAAGTGTACTGCCACGATGCTGCAAACGGGCATACGCTGTCACTGTATCACCTTCACTAACAGCCTGTACATGACTGCCGCTAACCTCAATACCGACACAGGCACATCCTGGGCACAAAGCTGACGATCCCACCCCTGCGACATTCTCCGCCAAAGCGAGTGAGGCACCGCCACTCAAAAAGCCGAAAGGCTGACGATTCCGTTCATCCACCTTCATCCGTGCCATACACGTGTCGTCCTCGGGCGTAGAGATAAACTCCATTCCGAGGACGGTACTCAAATTAGGCTTGGCATTAATGATTTCGTTAATTCCCTCTACGTCCATTTTTCACTTTCCACTATTCGCTTTTCACTTAAACAGTGAATATTCGGGAACCTCCCATGCAAGGGCACTAGCACCTAACACATCACGCTCCCTATCATTCAACTTTGAGACAAAAATCTTGACTTTGCCTCGCATATTACCAAACACATATTCTTCGAAGACTTCACGAGTTGGCTCCAAAAGCCACTTGCCTGCATGAGAAATGCCGCCTGTCAGGATGATGGCCTGCGGATTGACAATACTTGCATAGTTTGCCAATCCGATACCAAAAATATGTCCTGTACGACGGTATACCTCTATCGCCAACGCATCCCCTTTGTCACAACACTCGGCAATCGTACGGGGCGACAGCTTTTCAAGACTGCGCATCAAAGAAGGCTCATTAGACTCTTCCATCAGTTCACAGGCTGTCTGTATAATACCTTTGGCACCAACATAAGCCTCCAGGCACCCCTTCTTTCCACATCCGCAGACACGTCCCTCTTTTTCAATACAAGCATGTCCGAACTCACCAGCAAAACCTTCAAAACCCAGATGTTCGTATCCCCTGGAAAAGAAGCAACTGCCTAATCCCACGCCCAAGTTAATGACGATAAAATCTTTCATGCCATGAGCTGAACCAAAAGCATGTTCTCCCAAAGCAGACACATGAGCATCATTTGCCACAGCAACGGCAAGCCCCAACCTGTCTCGCATCATAGCAGCCAAGGGTACTACACCTTTCCAAGGCAGGTTAGGCGCATTAACTATACACCCAGAAATAGAACTGGCACTCGGACAACTGATACCTATAGAGCGAATGGTTTCATAACCTCCGTTCGCCTCAACCATCATGATAATTCTTTCACTCAAGACTGTCACGAAGTTGTTGATTTCATCGCAATCTGTCGTTACAAAACTGTCCTCCGCAATGATATTGCCCCGAATGTCAACAATTGCATAGGTAGTGAACTCGCTACTGATATCTACGCCTACTACTCTTGTTTTGATATTTTCTTCTTCCATGAATTGTGAATAATAATTAGTTATTTTTCTATTTAAACAGCGAATACTCCTTTACATCCCAAGCAAGAGCGCTAGCACCCAACACATCACGCTCACTATTGTTCAATGGCGAAATAAGCAAGTTTACCTTACCTTTCAAATTCTGGAATATATTCGCTTCAAAAGTCTCTCTTAACACATCGATAATCCATTTACTAAAGAGTGTCATATCGCCAGTAAGAATAATGGCCTCCGGATCAATCAATGATGCATAGGTTGCCAATGCACCACCTAACACTCGACCTACCTGCCGGAATGTCTCAAGGGCAACTTCATCGCCTTGCTCACAAGCATCCGCAATAGCTTGTGGGGTGATGTTTTCCACTTCCTGTAAAAGACTTTTCTTTCCTGTCGCCTGGATAATCTCCTGAGCAGTATTTGCCAATCCACGGGCGGAGGCATATTCCTCTAGACAGCCGCGATGACCACAATTACACTGCCGTCCCGTCTCGTTAATACAGATATGTCCAAACTCTCCAGCATACCCTTCTGCCCCTAAATAAGGATGGCCATCCATAAAAATGCAACTACCCAGTCCGCCGTGACTGAAAGAGATTACGATGAAATTGCGCAAGCCGTGAGCTGCGCCAAAAGCCTTCTCGCCAACAGCCGTCACATGAGCATCATTCCCAAGGGCGACAGCCAATCCCAGACGGTCACGCAACATGGCGGCCAATGGGACATGACCTTTCCAAGGCATATTAGCAGCGTTCTCCATACTGCCCGTCACAAAGTTTCCACTAGGAGCACTCACACCTACAGAACGGACGTTCTCGTAACCGCCATTCTGCTCAACAAGTGTGATTATTCCCTCACAAAGTGCAGAAACATACTCATTGACATTAGAGTAATCAGAAGTCCGTAGACTCTGTTTGGCAATTATTCCACCTTGAAGATCCACAACAGCATAGGTCGTAAGTTCCGTACTCACGTCAACGCCTACCACATGTCTTTTAATACCATTCTCACTCATGAACTCTTTTCATTTATAAAAACAGAGAATATTCCTTCACTTCCCAGGCAAGGACACTGGCACCCAGCACGTTGAGATCCTTGTCGTCACAGACTGAGGTCAGTATCTTCACCTTACCTTTCATATTATGGAACACATGTTCCTCAAAAGCCTCATCCGCAGGATTCAGTAGCCATTCACCAGCATTAGAGACCGGCCCGGCCAAGATGATGGCTTCTGGGTTCAGCAAAGAAGCATAATTGGCAAGACCGACTCCCAAAGCATGTCCTGTCCGGCGCATAACCTCTCTGGCAAGTTCATCACCTTGATTACAGAACTCTATAATCAATTTTACAGTTAACTGTTGTACCTTCCTCATCAAGGAGGGCATATCACATTCCTCCATCACTTCTTTTGCTGTCATAAGGACACCCTTAGCAGACGTATAGGTCTCTAAACAACCCTGTTTTCCACAACCGCACTGACGCCCACCGGCAATATAGGTGGTATGACCTATCTCTCCTGAGAAACCGTTTGTTCCTTGATAAATCTTACCACCATTAAATATACAGCTACCCATACCACTGCCTAAATTCACCAGGATAAAATCCTTTATACCATGAGCAGCACCAAAGGCATGTTCTGCCATCGCAATTACATTGGCGTTATTGTCAACAGCAACAGCCAGACCCAAACGGTCACGTAACATTGCTGCCAATGGAACAATACCCTTCCATGGAAAATTCGGAGAGTTCTCTATACAGCCCGTACGGAAATTTCCACTCGGAACACTGATTCCCACGGAACGGACGCTCTCAAATCCGTCATTTGCTTCCATCAAAATTACTAAAGAATCTGCCAGTTTGGTAATAAAGTCACTGATATTAGGATAGTCAGCTGTCAAAAACTCATCACAAGCCAACAGTTCTCCCCGTATATTGACTATTGCATACATCGTTCTGTCAATACGGATATCCACTCCTATAACATTTGTCTTTAAGTTACTTCCTATCATTTTATGAGTTAGTATTAATTTCGCAAATATAGGAAGAAATCCTCACCTAACCAAATATTGTCCGTTTTTTTAGCAATTATTTAACGTAGCTATGAGAATGAGTGAAAAAAAAACATAAAATGAAAGTAGTCTCAGATAAAATTATTATCTTTGCATCCATCTTAATAATAGAAAGTGATATGAACGTTTTAGAACTCAGTGAACAAGAGATTGGCAGACGGGAGAGTCTGCAGCAATTGCGTCAGATGGGCATCAATCCCTATCCTGCCGCTGAATATCCTACGAATGCTTTTTCAACAGAAATTATAGACAGTTTCCGCGATGAGGATGAGTCTCGACAGGTAGTAATTGCCGGCCGTATGATGAGTCGTCGTGTAATGGGCAAAGCAAGCTTTGCCGAACTACAGGACTCTAAAGGTCGTATCCAAGTGTATATCACTCGCGATGATCTCTGTCCAGGTGAAGATAAAGAATTCTATAATACTGTATTCAAGAAACTGATGGACATTGGTGATTTTATCGGTGTCAAAGGTTTTGTTTTCCGCACCCAGACTGGTGAAATATCTATCCACGCCCAAGAACTGACATTATTATCAAAATCGTTGAAGCCACTGCCTATCGTTAAGTATAAGGATGGTGTAGCCTACGATAAGTTTGATGATCCAGAACTACGTTATCGCCAGCGCTATGTCGACCTAGTGGTCAACGAGGGTGTCAAGGATACCTTCCTGCAGCGTGCTACCGTGATTCGCACATTGAGAAAGGTGCTTGATGAGGCCGGCTATACAGAGGTTGAGACGCCGACCTTACAGATGATTGCCGGTGGTGCTTCGGCCCGTCCGTTCATCACCCATTTCAATGCCCTTGATCAGGATATGTACATGCGTATCGCAACCGAGCTCTACCTGAAACGCCTCATCGTAGGCGGTTTCGAGGGTGTCTATGAGATTGGCAAGAACTTCCGTAACGAGGGTATGGACCGCAACCACAACCCTGAGTTTACCTGCATGGAGCTCTACGTGCAATATAAGGACTACAACTGGATGATGTCGTTCACCGAGAAGCTGCTCGAGACCATCTGTATCGCTGTGAACGGCAAGCCCGAGCGCGAGATTGACGGTAATATCGTATCGTTCAAGGCGCCTTATCGTCGTCTACCCATTCTCGAGGCCATTCAGGAGAAGACCGGTTTCGACTGCAACGGCAAGACTGAGGACGAGATTCGTGCGTTCTGCCTCTCGAAGGGGATGGATGTCGATGAGACGATGGGTAAGGGTAAGCTCATCGACGAGCTCTTTGGCGAGTTCTGCGAGGGTACCTTCATCCAGCCCACCTTCATAACCGACTATCCCGTCGAGATGTCACCACTTACCAAGATGCATCGTTCTAAGCCCGGCCTTACAGAGCGTTTCGAGTTGATGGTGAATGGTAAGGAATTGGCTAATGCCTATTCTGAGCTGAACGACCCGATTGATCAGGAGGAGCGTTTCATTGAGCAGATGAAGCTCGCTGATAAAGGCGACGACGAGGCTATGATCATCGATCAGGACTTCCTCCGCGCATTGCAATACGGTATGCCTCCCACCTCTGGTATCGGCATCGGTATCGACCGCTTGGTGATGCTCATGACGGGCAAGACCTTCATCCAGGAAGTACTCTTCTTCCCTCAGATGAAGCCTGAGAAAAAGATTCCCCAGTCATCAGTAGCTGAGTGGGCAGAGATTGGTGTCGCAGAGGAACTGGTACCTGTACTCCGCAAGGCCGGCTTCAACCTCATCCAAAACATCAAGGATGAAAAGCCCCAAGGGCTCCAACAGAAGATTGGCGAGATCTTCAAGAAGTACAAGCTCGAACTCCAGAAACCTTCAGTCGACGAAGTTACTGAATGGATCACTAAGGCTCAGGGATAATAATTTTAATCCGTATAATCCGTGCCTAAATATATATGTACGACTGTGGTAAGATAGCAATTATCGGAGGTGGTAGCTGGGCAACGGCCATCGCTAAGATTGTGGTGGGGCATACCCATCATATCGGATGGTATATGCGACGGGACGACCGTATTGACGACTTCAAGCGTTTAGGTCACAACCCAGCCTATCTGATGAGCGTCCATTTCAATACTGAAGAGATTTTCTTCTCTTCAGACCTCAACAAGATTGTACAGATGTATGACACGCTGGTCTTTGTGACCCCATCCCCCTATCTGAAGAGCCATTTGAAGAAACTAAAGACCCGTATCCGCGATAAGTTCATCGTTACCGCCATCAAGGGTATTGTCCCAGAAGAAAACCTTGTCTGTTCAGAGTATTTCCATCAGGTATATGACGTTCCCTATGAGAACCTTGCCTGTATTGGAGGACCCTCTCACGCAGAAGAAGTAGCTTTGGAACGACTCAGTTATCTGACTGTAGGATGTGCCGACCGCGAAAAGGCACAGGCCTTCGCTGATATCATGACCAGCGACTTCATCAAGACCAAGACGTCCACCGACGTGATTGGCATCGAGTATTCTTCTGTATTAAAGAACGTCTATGCCATTGCCGCCGGTATCTGCAACGGATTGAAATTCGGCGACAACTTTCAGGCCGTACTGATGGCAAACGCCGTACAGGAGATGGCGCGCTTCCTGAAGGTGGTACATCCCATTGAGCGTAATATCGTAGATAGTGTCTATCTGGGCGACCTCCTCGTCACAGGCTATTCCAATTTCTCGCGCAACCGCACATTTGGCACCATGATTGGCAAGGGTTACAGCGTTAAGTCAGCCCAAATTGAGATGGAAATGATTGCAGAGGGTTACTTCGGCACCAAGTGTATGAAGGAAATCAACCGCCACTGCCATGTCAACATGCCCATCCTCGATGCCGTATATAATATATTGTACGAGCGCATTTCCCCACAAATTGAAATTAAACTACTAACAGATTCATTTAGATAAAAAAACTATGAGTAACATTAAACTTGACATCACGAAGGCTGCTTGCTTCTTGGAGGCTGGCGCAGTGAAGGCTTTCGAGCCTAAGGTAAAGGATGCACAGAAGGCCCTGGAAGAGGGTACTTGTCCTGGTAACGACTTCTTGGGTTGGTTGCATCTGCCCACAGAGATTACACCCGCATTCCTCGATGAGATTATGGCTACGGCAAAAGTACTGCGCGACAATTGCGAGGCAGTAGTAGTAGCCGGTATCGGTGGTTCTTATCTAGGTGCACGTGCCGTCATCGAGGCGCTGAGCAACAGCTTCGGCTGGCTCATTCAGGATAAGAAAAACCCCACCATTCTCTTTGCTGGTAACAACATCGGTGAGGATTATCTGTTCGAGCTTACCGAATATCTGAAAGGAAAGAAGTTCGGTGTTATCAACATCTCAAAGTCGGGAACAACCACAGAGACTGCCCTGACGTTCCGTCTGCTGAAGAAGCAGTGCGAGGCTCAGCGTGGCAAGGAAGAAGCTAAGAAGGTTATCGTTGCCGTAACGGATGCCAAACGTGGTGCTGCCCGCACCTGTGCAGACAAGGAAGGTTACAAGAGCTTCATCATTCCCGATAACGTAGGTGGCCGCTTCTCTGTGCTCACTCCGGTAGGCTTGCTGCCTATTGCCTGCGCGGGTTTCGACATCAAGCAGTTGGTAGGTGGTGCTCAGGACATGGAGAAGGCTTGCGCTCCCAGCGTTCCTTTCGACGAGAATCCTGCAGCCCAGTATGCCGCCGTACGTAACGCCTTGTATCAGAAAGGCAAGAAGATAGAGATCATGGTGAACTACCAGCCCAAGCTGCACTTCGTCAGCGAGTGGTGGAAACAGCTCTATGGCGAGTCTGAGGGTAAAGACAAAAAGGGTATCTTCCCTGCAAGCGTCGACTTCACCACCGACCTGCACTCGATGGGTCAGTGGATTCAGGACGGCGAGCGTACCATTTTCGAGACCGTTATCTCCATTGAGGAGCCCGAGAAGAAACTGTTGTTCCCTGAGGACGAAGAGAATCTGGACGGACTGAATTTCCTGGCAGGTAAGCGTGTGGACGAGGTGAACAAGATGGCTGAACTGGGAACCCGTCTGGCTCACGTGGACGGCGGTGTGCCCAACATCCGCATCAGCGTTCCTAAGCTTAACGAATACTACATCGGACAGCTCATCTATTTCTTCGAGATTGGTTGCGGCATCAGTGGCAATGTGCTAGGCGTGAATCCTTTCAACCAGCCTGGTGTAGAGGCATATAAGAAGAATATGTTTGCCCTGCTCGACAAGCCCGGCTACGAAGAAGACTCAAAGGCTATCAAAGCACGCCTGGCGAATGAATAAAGCAATCAAGCTATACTTAGAAAAGCACGGTTTTGAGCGGTTTTGTCCCAAAGCCGTGCTTTTCGATATGGACGGTGTCATCTATGACTCAATGCCAAACCACTCTACTTCTTGGCACGACTCAATGGCAGACTTCGGACTGGACATGCCCTATGAGGGTGCCTACCAGTATGAAGGTATGCGAGGCGTAGAGACCATCAAGACACTGGCCAGAATACAATGGAACAAGGAACTGACGGACGAGGAAGCCAGCACGATGTATGCCCACAAAGCTGAATTGTTTGCCAAACAATGTCAACAGACACCTGCACACATCATGCCAGGCATCAAGACGTTGATGCAGTATATCAAAGAAAACGGCTGGAAGATATGTGTGGTGACAGGCAGTGCACAACACGCCCTGTTGGATAAGTTGTTGATAGATTTCGAGGGTCTGCTACGCAAAGAATTGATAGTGACGGCTTTCGACGTGAAACACGGAAAGCCCAATCCCGAACCCTACCTAAAAGGCATGCAGAAATGCAGCGTGGAACCTTGGGAGACAATGGTCGTGGAGAATGCGCCATTAGGGGTAAGAGCCGCCGTAGCTGCCCGTTGCTTCACAATAGCGGTAAATACGGGTCCTCTACCCGATGAGATACTACAAAAAGAAGGCGCTAATCTTGTTCTTCCTCGGATGACGGCTCTGGCAGAGGCGTATCACCAGTGGTATCCATCTGCGTATCGCGCTGAATAGTAATCTTACCCATACGCGACAGACGCACCACTAAGGGAATATACTCGTCAGAATTAGGATGACTGACGCTAGCAGCAAAATCCAAGAAATCGCCTTCGGCCTTGTCGAATACCAGACCTTCCAAAACGCCCGTCTTACTGAAGTCATCATCGAGATACTGCAGGAAGTCGGACTTGGTGAATTCGCGTTCGAAGAACTGGCTGCCATCGGCACGAACAACACGAACAGAAATGACGTTATCGACGAATTCCTGCCCCGTCTCATCCTTCACCATCGGAAGTGATTCTGCAGGTTGCCGGTGAACAATAACCTTATATTGCTTACCAATCCAATCCACATCGCGGTTGTCGCTATATTCCTGCATACGTTCCGGTCCCTGAGGCTTAGGCTGTTCCACCCGTTCCGTGATAATATCGTCACTCTTTTTCTTCTCACTACATGCTATCAACAATATAAGCAGACAGCAACCCATGAAAATACAGACTCTGTTCGTTTTCATCTTTTTCACTTTTATATGATGATGCAAAGATAATTATTTTTTCTCACAAATCCTAACATCAACTATGTTTTTTCATCCAACGCCATCCTTCTCCGACCCAAAGCACCATAGAAGTAGCGCCGATGATCTTCAACCAGTCAGACCAGCACAACGGTGTCACATTAAACATCTCTCCTCCACAAGTCACTATCATGATCTGACCGAAGAATACCAATTGGACGATAAATATAAACCCACGACAACCCTTGACACGCAAGGCACTTTCCCCACTGGCAAAGGCACGGGCATTAAACAAGTTCCAGAACTGAAGCATCACAAAGATGGTAAAAAACAGACTCTGTTCGTATAAAGTCCAACCCTGATTCTCAAAATAGTAAAGCAAGCCCAGTAACAAGAAGAAAAAGACAACTCCCACTCCCACAATTTGCCAAACCATCTTATGATTAATGATAAAGTCGCGACGACATCGCGGTTTCTCTTTCATCACAGAAACAGATGGTGGCAATGAGGCTAACGCCATCGCAGCGAAAGTATCCATGATTAAGTTGACCCATAACATCTGTGTGACTGTCAATGGTGTCTCCTTACCCATAAAAGCACCAGCCAACACAATCAGACAAGCAGCCACATTGACCGTCATCTGGAACAGAATGAAACGCTGGATGTTCCGATAAAGAGAACGTCCCCACATCACCGCACGCCCGATACTGCTGAAAGAGTTATCTATAATGGTAATGTCTGACACTTCTTTGGCAACAGATGTACCGTCACCCATAGACAGACCGACATGAGCTGCCTTCAAGGCGGGAGCATCATTAGTACCATCACCTGTGACAGCTACGACCTGTCCTAACGACTGCAGCGCCTCCACTAACCTTTTCTTATCCATAGGACGAGCACGGGCTATCACCTTCAAGTCCATGACCCGCTCCAACAACTCTTCATCAGAAAGGGCGGCAAACACCGGTCCTGTTATCATCTGGCGGTCAGTATCCTCATCTGTCCATAGTCCTACCTGACGGGCAATTTCTCTTGCCGTAGCAGGAGTATCTCCTGTGACTATCTTCACCGCTATACCAGCATCCATACATTCACAGACAGCCTGAGGCACTTCTGGACGAACGGGGTCAGAAATGGCGACAACACCTAAGAAGATCAAGTCGTCTACCACCAGTCGACGGTCCTTAATTGGCACATCCGTCTCCGACAACTCTCTATAGGCAAAGCCCAACGTCCGCATAGCCTGTTCCTGATACGCAAGAAGACGACTGTTCATAGCCGTCTGTTGATCCTCAGACATAGAAGGACATCTGCTCATAACTATCTCCGGGGCACCTTTCACATATAGGAAACGTCCTTGGGATGTCTTTACAACGACCGCCATCATCTTGTATTCTGTAGAGAAAGGCAGCTCTTCTTCATACGACACCTCGTCCTTCAGTTGCCTATAGTCAATCCCCTGCTTATGCAGCCATAGCAACAAAGCGCCCTCTGTAGGATTTCCCAATACAGAGGAGGCTCCACGCTCATCTAACTGTAAGGAGGCGGTAGTATTCACCGCCATTCCCTGATAAACGAAATGCTGATAGTCAGGTATCGTCGTATTAAAATAAGTCTCAGAGACATGCATCTGATTCTGGGTCAGCGTACCCGTCTTGTCTGTGCATATTACGGTGGCAGCCCCCATCGTCTCGCAAGCGTGCATCTTACGAACCAGATTATTCGTCTTCAACATACGCCGCATGCTATAGGCCAGACTCAACGTCACCGCCATCGGGAGTCCTTCAGGAACAGCTACGACAATCAAGGTAACAGCAATCATGATGGTCTGAAGGAGATAGGATATGAAAGAAATCCACTCAAAATCATCATGGAGGAAAAACATCAAGACCCGTCCTACAACAACTAGGAAGGCCACACCATAACTCACCTGAGTAATCAACTTACCCAATCGGTCAAGCTGTTCATTCAACGGAGTCTTCACACTATCATCTATCTGGACTGCCTCATACACCTTTCCATTCTCCGTAGCGTCTCCTACAGCAAGAACCCGAAAGACGCCGTGTCCTTCCATTACCTTTGTACCGCGTAGCACATGATTGGTAGGGAATGTTGCCTCCTTGTCGAATTCTGTCTCAGAGATACTCTTATGACATATCGGTTCTCCTGTCAAGCTCGACTCGTCGATATTCAACGAAACAGCTTCAAGCAATAAGCCATCAGCAGGAATCTCGTCACCAAGCGTAATCAGTACGATATCCCCTACCACCACATCACATTTAGGAACCTTCCTTTGTTGTCCTTGACGAATAACAATAACCGGCTCTTCATCGTTTACCTGATTCAGGATAGCAAATTCGCGGTCTGCCTTTACCTCAAACAAAAAAGCCATTCCTGTTGCCAGCAAGATAGCGATAAAGATGCCTACAGGCTCAAAAAAAACGGTAGAGCTATCGTGTAAGCCATAATATTCATAGAAAGATATACCAATGGACAGGACTCCTGCTACCAACAATATGACAATCAAAGGCTCGGTAAACTTATTCAGAAAGCGTTTCCATAACGGAGTCCTTGGTGGTTCAGAAAGCACGTTAGAACCATACTTCTGTCTGCTTTCCAATACCTCAGCGTCAGTCAATCCTGTATAATGCTGCTGTTTCATGGCTGCAAAGATACAAATAAAAAATGAGAAAGGGGGCACGCCTGCCCCCCAAAAACACTATGTTAACCTAAATCACTATGATGTACTAATTCTATGTCTTTGTGTATCTTGGTTGAGAGTGTCTTCTTCGCTAAGTCCTAGTTCTATCATTTTGACGCAAACAAAACGAAAAAGTTTAATGAATGACTAAAAAAATAGTGAGGAAAATGGCTTTTTGATAAAAATTAACTAACTTTGTAGGCAATAGAAAACAATAATGACTAAATATTCACTGATTATTGCCATCCTCCTGATTTATTGTTGCTCTTGCAGCCGACAAGGAGGAGGAGAACGGGAAAAGGATGTTTTCACCGCTAACGACTCTTTGTCCCCCCTCATCATGCAGATACGCCAATGTTCTCGTATATACACCACAGAATACAAGGTTCATAAAATCATAACACATGATGATGTCATCCGACTGAAAGGCAGTATCCTTGCCCAGAACTTTAATATCAAGATGCCTTTGGGCGACCGTAAGATTGCTATTCCAATGGAAGCGACGCTCAAGGCATATATCGATATGAGCCAGTTCTCTACCCATAACGTTGAGAAAGAAAACGGGAAAATCATCATTACCCTACCCGACCCTCAGGTTATACTGACCAGTTCAAAGATTGACCAGAAGGGCATCAAAGAATATGTAGGACTGGTTCGGTCACATTTTTCTGATGCAGAAATGGCAAACTACGAACAACAGGGACGGCTTGCCATCATCGAGAGTATCCCACAATTGGGAATCATCCCCACTGCCCAGGAGAATGCCGCACGGGTTCTTGTACCTATTATCAGTCAAATGGGTTATCAGGAAAAAGATATCATTATCCAGTTCCGAAAGGAATACGGGCTAAGAGATATCCAGTCACTCATCAATATGAACATTGAAAATGGAAAAAAAGAATAGAATATCATTAACCCTTATCGCCCTTGCTGCAGCCATTATCCTGTTGGCATTCATTACCAGATGGATCTACCAGGATATCAAATCCGGTCATCTGGAGTTGGGAGCAGACCAACAGATAGATATTACCCCGCAACAGATTCTGAGCATCAAGGAAATTGGAGATTGGGAGTTTCTTTCCATCAGTGATGAGGAGATGGTTGACACTATCCGACGCGGAATCTTTAGTGACGACCAGTTAGTCAGGATCTATTATGGTACCTTGCGATTAGGTGTCAATCTCAAGCAAGTAGAATCCGGATGGATCACCACCAAAGGCGACACGATAGAGATTACCCTACCTAAAATAGGACTGCTCGATCGTGATTTCATTGACGAGGCACGTACGAAGAGTTTTTACGAGAGTGGAAAATGGACAGCACAAGATCGTGAAGCACTGCTACACAGAGCCTATCAACGGATGCTGCAGCGTGGTCTGACACCCCAGAATATCCAGAGAGCAGAACAAAACGGCAACGTACAGGTACGTCAGGTACTACAGAGTATGGGGTTCAAACAAGTAAATATCAAATACAAAGACTGACTATACATGGAGGTACTCAATCAATTCTTCTCAGAACTAGGCACGCTGCTATGGGGATGGCCCATGATCATCCTATTATTAGGAACTCATCTTTACCTGACCATCATCCTGCGTTTCCCCCAACGCTATATCTTCAAAGCCGTACGCCTTTCGGTAAAGCGTGACAAGGAGGCTACGGGTGATGTCTCCCAGTTTGCCTCTCTTGCTACAGCCCTTGCCGCAACCATCGGAACGGGAAACATTATTGGAGTGGCCACAGCAATTGCATTAGGCGGTCCTGGTGCGGTACTGTGGTGCTGGCTGACGGGTGTTTTCGGTATCTCTACCAAATATGCCGAAGGACTTCTTGCCATCAAATACAGAAAAAAGAAAGCCAATGGGAAGGTGATTGGTGGTCCGATGTTTGCTTTGGAATACGGACTGGGCTGGAAGTGGCTCGCTGTCCTCTTTGCTGTCTTTACCGCCTGCGCTTCTTTCGGCATCGGCAATACCGTTCAGGCCAATGCTATCTCCACACTGACCGAAGAGACCTATCAGATATCACCCTATATAACAGGTATTGTGGTTTGTTTCCTAACTGGAGCCGTCGTATTAGGCGGTATCAAGAGTATTGCCCGTGTCTGTTCGATGCTAGTCCCCTTTATGGCTTTGTTCTATGTGGCAGGCTGTATCTATATCATATGTATGAATGCCGCTTATGTGATACCTGCCATCAAACTAATTTGTGTCTCAGCTTTCAGTCCGCAGGCAGCAGGTGGAGGATTTGTAGGTACAACCGTCATGATGGCAGCCCGTTACGGTATTGCCAGAGGTCTCTTCAGCAATGAGTCCGGATTAGGTTCTGCGCCTATCGTAGCAGCGGCAGCCCAGACCCGCAATCCTGTCCGACAGGCACTGGTGTCCAGTAGCGGAACTTTCTGGGACACCGTCGTTATCTGCGCTATGACAGGTATTGTCATTGTTAGCAGCGTCCTTGCCTATCCAGACATCACTTTCGACAATGGTGCCGTATTGACAAAAGTCGCTTTCTCAAAGATTCCCGTCATAGGCACTCCCCTTCTGACCTTCGGATTACTCACCTTTGCTTTCTCCACCATTCTGGGGTGGTGCTATTATGGTGAGCGTGCCGTAGAATACCTGAAAGGAAAGAAATGGGTACTTCTCTATCGTATCATCTATATTGCAGCCGTATTCCTGGGTAGTGTCATGAATCTGAGTATTGTCTGGAATCTTGCCGACTGCATGAATGCCCTGATGGCAATACCCAACCTGATATCGCTATTGGCACTGAGCGGGATTATTGTCCACGAAACCCGCAAATACTTATGGCGAGGGCGTTTAGACGAGTCTACATCTTGACGATGCTCACAACGGTCAACACATCGTCAGACACCCTGAACCGGATATCCTTTCCGGCAAAAGGCATACCATATTCCCGCTGGGGGTCGTCATGATAATGTGGACGGGGATCTAGGGAAAGAACATCTTTGACAACCTGCCACTCTTCCTCCGTAAAATCAGTACGAAAAGCATCTGGTATTTCTACCTGTAGGCGTCGCCATTGGCGATGATCCGTAAAACCACCTCGTGCTTCAGGATGACTGTCTACATAGGGAAGATATGGTTTGATATCATAGATGGGCGTACCGTCCATCAAATCGGCACCCGCCACCTCTATACTCGGCACCTCCAGATGAACGGCAAGTATGCGGACGGACGACAACCCGAGGTTATTCGGACGAAAAGGAGAACGGGTAGCCCAAACGCCTACCCGCTCATTTCCTCCTAATAAAGGCGGACGTACTGTGGCGTGTTTCTCTGCATCCTCATTCGCTGAGAAACCCCATATCAACCACAGATAGTCATAAGTTTCCAAACCCCGCAAAGCCTCGGCCTGCGCATATTCCTTTGTGAAGATGATTTCTCCCTTCAGCTCACCCACGATACCACTCTGTCGTGGTATTCCGAACTTCGACGTGAACGGAGCGTGAAAATAGGCTATCGGCTCTATCTTCATTTCACTTCACAGACATACACCTTCTTATTCTCCGGCACAAAGAACACATAATAGCCTGGTACCACCTGGTATTCTCTCCGGAGTATCTGGTTGACGGTTGCCTGATTGGCCGGCTGGACAGGAGACAACACCATATTCCGATAACTGAAAAGCAGCATACTCTTTCCATCGTTATCCACCACAGTGGCCCTGATTAGGATACCCTGTTGGTTGGCACGTGTGTCACCTGTCTCTATCACCAACGGACTTCCAACCTGCAAGTTGACTACTGGAGCCTGCAAGGTCTCACGGGGAATATTAAAGTTACCGTCGTCATCCGTCGTATAGGCTGTCGTCTTGGTGATGTTACGGTTGAAGGAAACTTCCCCGTCACCCATTTTGATTTTCTTGAGAGGAGTATATTTCTCATTAGGTATGCGCTGCATTTCCACTATAGCAGAGATCTCCACTCGCTGCTTTTTCCCGTCAGCACTCTCCACAAGAAGGAAACTGGGTTCCTGATCGGTTCCATAGTCCTGGAGCACAATCACACCTTGGTATTGTCCGCCGTCAGTCACCACCACATCAAGGAAAGGAGTCTGCTCGAAGAGAGACTGTTCCTGATTGAGTTTCTCTTTCCTCTGACAGGCAATTTCCTCATTCTTGACAATCTTGACAACACCGTGATCTTCCTTGAGATAGACCGACTTACCCAGCAGTTGCTTGACAATCTGTCCCTTGCAGACTTTCCCTCCCCTGGTCACAATCACGTCATCAATACCGGAGAGATCATCAGCATCACGCGGAGAGCGCTCTATGGCCAGGATAGTCTCCATCTCATAGGTCGTCTCCTTCCCATCCTGTATGAACACGAGGTCTTTGCCAGGATGCTGTACTTTGATACGGCCCTCTACCGTACCTCCGTCAGTAAAAATCAGTTTGTCGTAAACTTTTGTCTGAGCCATCACGGAAGATGCCATCATACACAAAAGGAGAATCATACACTTTCTCATCGTCACCACTTTTTACAATTACAATACGATAGCAGGATTCAACGTAACAGTACAAGAACTGGAGGCACCACCGCCACGGGCTGTAATCGTACAGCTGGTCTTCTTCGTAACAGGTACGTTGACTGTCACAGAACCAGATTTTCCTGCGGCAACCTGTAGGGAACTCTTCTGTCCCGTACTGAGAGAGATACTGATGGTACGGGCAGAGCTACCGCGATTGGTCACCTTGATAGGCACTGCGCAGACACCTTTCTTATTCGCCTTGATGGAACCTGGGGCACTGACGGAAATGCCGTCACTTTGTCCTTTACCGCCACCGGACTTACTGCGATCCTCCACCTTGTTAAGACTGCGCCAGAGGACCAGTTTGTCACAGGTCAGCTCATAGACTCTCTTTCCGTTCTCCTTGTCAACACTCATATCCAAAGTGCGCTCGGAACCCGTACCGGCCAGTTCATATTCCTTGCGGGCGGCATCATTGACAATCCTCGTGATTTTGGCAGTCTTATTCTCCCATATCGTGGGAAGATCGGCAGTCACCTTCAGTTTTCCACCAGACTCACTCACCTTACAACTTACTGTTGCCGTATTGAACTTGACGACACCAAAGAGGTGGTCGACCATCACGATGGCACACCCGTCAATAGCGGTCTCTCCCTCCTCAAACTGCGAGGGCAGGATGACGTTGCCGTTCATGGCATAGCCATACCCCCTGCCTTCCCGGAATCTTGTATAGACAGGGTCAGGAGTACCTACGAAAGGCTTGTTCACATTGTCAAGGTCCAGCACTTCCTCCACATTCTCTATCGAGCGGATGGTATTACCAGATTTGTCAATCTCCAGATAATTACCCCCCTTCATGCCTTTGACAATCTTGCCGTCCTTGCCTACTTCATAAGCTGTTCCCGACTTCTTTCCCCTTATCTTGTCCAGCAGTCCACTGAAACCGCCTTTAGCCTTTGACACATGGGCGACTCCACCCTTGAAAGGAAGGGCTGCGGTATAGTTACAGGGAATGACCAGTTGTCCGGAGGGATCAAGGTAGCCATACTTCCCTTTCTTGGTCATCACAGGACAGCGATCATCAACGAAATAAGGATATTCACTGGCATAGACCTCATCCTTCACCGCCTCACGCGTACCATTCTCTCTGATAATATACACGATGAGGTATTTGTCCTTTTTCTTGGTCATTGCAAGGGCATAGCCATTGGTGATGTTCGTGATGGAGTCCATCGCAAGTGACACGACCCATTTCTCGTCGCTGTCACAGATACCCGTACTGGCATACGTCTTCACCTTGAAGAGGTTAGGACCGAAGCGAGTAACAGACTGATAACTGGGAGTAATGGCCCAATGTGCAGACTGTGCTTGCCCCACCAAAGGCAGGGCAAGACACATGAAAAGTAATATAAAATGCTTTCTAATCTTCATTATTGAACAGCTTCTTCGTCATAAATCTTCTTCAGGTACTTCGACTGTACGGCCCTGGTAAAGCCTCCGGCAACATTGGTACCTCCCCATAAGATGCCGACGAGCTGACCTGCCTCGTTAAAGATTGGAGAACCACTGCTACCGCCCACTGACTCCTGCTGCAACTCGAAGTCATACTTACTGGGCTCCTTACTACACTTGGTCTCCTTGATGCTGGGCTCCAAAGACTTGGTCTTTCTGTCGAGTGCCCAGTTCAGACCTGCGGGATAGCCGATGGTAAAGAGTTTGTCCTTCAGAGGAACAAGACGCTCTGTGCAGAAGTCGCTCGGACTGAAGAGCAATTCCACTTCCTCCGGAGTCTTCTTGTCGTTCAACTGTAAGAGAGCCACGTCGATGTCCTTATCCTTCGAGTCAGCGACGACATCACAACGCTGGAACTCATCCAGATGCGTGTAGTTTCTGCCTGCATAACCTACCGTGATGTAGTCAATCTCACCAGAGATATCATAGCGAGAACGGTTCAGGCGATCGATAATCTTATTCAGCTCACCCTGCCAGTTAGGATATTTCTGGATGTGGCTGTTAATCGCCTTAAACAGATCGGTCTGGGCGAAAGCCTGCATGGTAGGCATTGAGAAGTCTCTGCCCTTGCTGCTCTGCGTCAGACGCTCGTCGCCAGTCTGCATGAACACACAGGTACGGCGCATCAGTTCTATACGATACTCAATGGCCTCACGAACCCAGTTGTCCTCTTCCTTGCTACGATAGTCCCAGGGTACAGCGACATGACGGTTCGTTCCCATATATCCCTTACGGTCGAGGAAGAATGCCGTAGCGCAATAAGGCTGTCTGGCAGCGATATCCTCAATCTTACCATTCCAGGAATCAGGCATGGGGTTATCCTCAAACTCAGCGACGAAGTGATACTGTGCACCTACATAAACCACCGTGTTGCGGAATTTCTCAGGAGAGACACTTGACGGAGTAGAAGGAGCCACATAGGTAGAGTCGTTGGCAATAGCAGCCACAGGCTCTGCCTCTCCCTTTGGCCAGATAGCAAAGAGAATACCAATCAGGGCAAGTACGCCCACAGCTCCGGCAATACCATAGATCAGGTTCTTATTGGTCTTTGGCATCACAGCCATAATCTGATCTGTCACATCCTCTGTTCCGCAGACGATGTTGTCGCCTTTCTTGATACGCACGTCCTTATTGGCACCAACCTTCACGCCATTCACCATCGTACCGTTACGGCTGCCGTTATCGTGGATATACACCTTACCGTCCTTGCCGATTCTGACAGACGCATGGAAGCGGCTGACCGTCTGGCTGTTCAGGATAATCTCATTACGATAGTTCGAACCGATATTATATACCGACTTGTAATTGGTCAGTTTCTCTGCCACAGGTACTTTTGCCCATACCAGTGGGGTATCGGCAATCGTCACTCTGTCGCCACGCTGTACGTTCACCTCCTTACCAGGCTCGATACGCTTGTTGCCAACCATTGTTCCGTTCTTACTGTTCTTGTCTTCCAGGATAATCTGTCCGTCGTCAAGAATAGTCATTTCAGCATGCAGGCTGCTGACGTAGTTACTGTCTAACACGATGTCGCATGATTGCGAACTACCAATTTTAATAATCTTCATATGCTTAAGTTTTTAGTTATATTACGACTGTTTTATTTTTATTATTGCCAGATGGTTTGTCTTTTGAAGGAGCCGGAGTGTCCTGAGGTTTGTCTTTCTGGGCGTCTTTCGCCTTCTGCTGTTCTTTTGCCTTTTGCTGCTCCTTTGCCTTCTGCTGACGGGCACGCTCCTCAGCCTCCCGTTTCTTCTTGCTGGCACGGGCAGCACTATAGACGTCAATCACCTCGTCTTTCTTGTCAGCGGCAGCCTCTTCCGAGCCGGAAGGAGCCGATTCCCCAGGAGCAGCTTCTCCAGATGCGTTCTCCTCAGCGGGAGCAGTCTCTTCCTGTTGGTCCTTGATGGGCTCTTGTGTATCACGCTCCACAGGTTTCACCGTCTCTGTCTTCTGGACGGCGGGAGCGGGCTGTTCTGGTTCACTCTTGCACGACCTCACCAGCAGGCTGATGACGACCAACAGGACGATCAGGCCTCCCACCACCATCGCTCCTATCTTATAGTATTTGAGCGGGTCAGGCACCTTCGACCAGTCCAACTGTCGGACGTCCGCAAAGTTAACCACATCCTTACGGCTTATCGGGAATGGAATATTGGGGCGCAAACGGACACCATTGACGAAGGTGCCGTTCTTGCTCATGTCGACAATCTCCATCCCCCCGAAAGTGGGAATCTTGATAATCGCATGACGGCGACTCAACATCTCGTCGTCAATGATGATGTTACATCCCTCACCCCGACCTATTGTTATTGTCTTCATAGGCAAGTTATTTTAGTAATTGTAGTTTCTTGATCATATAATTGTAATGTCCCTTGCTCTGGTCGGAATTTCCCGTAGCAACCTTGTTGGACAGCTTTTCCCTGATGTCGTCATAAGTCGCCTTGTTCTTCGCATCCTTGGCAGCCAGCGTCTTCAACTGTTCGGCTACCGTCGAGCGCAACTGCTTACGCTGGTCGTTCTCCTGCATGTCCTTGATTTTCGTAAGCTGCGAGATGATACCGCTGCGCGACTTCTGGATGGCATCGGCAGCAGCCTGGGCCTGATTGGCGGCATTCTGAGCCTGCTCAGCAGCCTCCTTGGCCTCTTTCGCCTTCTGCTCAGCCTCGTTCTTCGCCTTCTCAGCAGCATTCTCTTTCTCCTTGGCTACCTGCATCGTAGCGTCAGCAGCCTCCTGCTTCGACGTTGCCACATGTCCCAATAAGACGTTGATGCTGTCCTCCAGTGCCCTGATACGCTGTCCCCTGGCATCGTTCTCAACCAGCAGTTCCTCGAATTCCTTACGATTTTCAGCAGGCTTTTTCTGGAAAATCAACACGAAGTTCAAAATCAGACTGAGCAGGCAGATAATAGCCAGTCCCAGCAGGATACGTAATGTTTTCTTACTCATTTTCTCTTTCAGGTTGGAATCTTGTTTGGTTTCTAATAACGCGATGGTCAGATTGTCGTGCTTGTTACCGTTGGCACGTCCTATCTCATCCACCTCTATCACGGTAGCATCGACGGCACCCGACAGCGATGGCGTCTTAGCCACACGCTTGATCAGGTTCTTCTCAGGCATAGCGCCCCAGATACCGTCCGTACACAGCATGAAGCGGTCGCCTTTGTCATACGGGCGTTCCGTCACTTCTGCCAGGTTGGTCAGCTTACTGCCCAGTGCTTTGGTGATGATATTCGACTGTGACGATAGTCTGGCCTGCTCCTCTGTCAGCGTACCGTTACGCACCAGTTCTCCCACCATCGAGTGGTCGGCTGTGCGGAATATCTTCTGGCCTCGACGGAACTGGTAGATACGGCTGTCACCCACATGACCCAGGACGGCCGACTGCTTGTTGATGAGCAGCACCGTTGCCGTAGAGCCCATCCCGCGAAGGGCTGGGATCTCTGCCGTCTTGGCGAGGATGGCCTGATGACCGTGTTCGATGGCGTTGGCTACCATCTCCGTACGCGGCATATCCTGAGGGGCATTGACCACATACTCCACGATTTTCTGTACGGCAATCGTGGAAGCGAGCCGTCCGCCAGGACCGCCTCCCATTCCGTCGCAGACTACGGCTATCAACCCCTTGTCGGTATCCAGGAAGCCGCACGAGTCCTGATTCTCCGCGCGTCCTCCCTGTCGGGTGTCCCAGAAGCCTGCGAAAGGCATGGATGTCTTAATTGCATTCATAATGATTATCTCTTAAATATGTCTCCTAAACCAGATACACCGTTGTCTTGTACCTTCTTCAGGAATCTGTCGAACTTGGAAAAATTACGGGGAGGCAATGCCTCCTTCAGTGCCATCTTCATCGCATTCGCACTCTGGTAGCGGTCTGACGGATAGATGGCTGTCGCCTTACGCGTCACCTCAAAGACGGAGTCAGAGATGCCTGGCACCTTGGGGAGCACCATTCCGTGATGCAGTGCCTTCGCTTCGGCGACAGTCGTTGCCGAGAACGGGTTCTGCTTGGTTATCAGCTCATACAGGGTGATGCCTGCCTCATAGATATCCGTCGCAGAGGTCAGCTGCGGTTTGGTAGCTACGTCCGAGAACTGTTCAGGTGCTGCGTATTTGGGTGTTCCCATCATACCCGATGTCGAGCTGTTGATAGTCTCCGTCACATCCGAGATACCCAGGTCCATCAGCCTGACGTTGCGCCCCTGCTCCATCATGATGTTCGAGGGTTTGATATCCATGTGGATAATACCCTTCGAATGGATATATGCGAGGGCGTCCAACACAGGCAGGAACAACTCACAGATACGGTGTTCCGCATTGGGCAGCGAACGGACGTGAGCGTTGATGAACTTGTCGATGTTCTCACCCTTCACGAAACGGCTGATGATGAAGATAGGTCCTTGATGAGGAGCCACCTCGCAGCAGCCCAGCATCTCCACCAGGTTAGGATGACTGAACATCAGGTCTGCCTCCTGATGGGCACGTCGCCGCACCTCCGGATTGTTGGCATAGCGGTCCACCACCCTCTTGACGGCAACTGGTCCGTTGGTCTGGCAGTCCTGTCCGAGATACACCACACCCATAGCACCAGCCCCTAATGGTGGCTGGGTCTCATCAAACTGATACCAACGTCCGTAGGCGTTCAGGTAGATGATGTTCCCTTTTCTTGTTACCTTTCCCGGCATAGTCTGTTCTCTGCTGCTCCTATTCGCTTTCCGCCAGGCTGTGAGCCTGGTCCAAGCGGGTCTGAAGCAGTTTTACATATTCCTCGTTACCACCCAGGCGGGCGAACTTCAGTCCTTCCTCCAGCAGCTTCGTCGCTTTGGCGATGTCCTGCAGGTTGGCATTTCCTGTGCGGCGCTCACCCACCAGATAGTCGGTGGCAAGCTCGAAGGCTGCCTTATAGCTCTGTGGGTTGGCTTTGTAAGCCTGTTCGGCATATTGGTGCGCCTTCTTCACGTCGCGTTGGATGTCGTTGACAGTCAGCGACCTGAACTCCTTCACCTCGTCAGCGCTGATCTCTGCATCTTCCGGCTGCGTGAGTGCGGCCAGCAGGGCAATGGCGTCAGCGGCATCCTGGTCGTCGCCGTGTTTGTCGGCAATCTCCTTCAACAGGCTGACACCCTCCTTGATGGTAGCGGCATTCGACAGCTTATCTTTAGCTTGGGTGAAGCTCTCAGCCACGCTGAGCGAAGGTTCCTCAACAGTTTTCTCCACCTTCTGTGCGGTAGCCTGGTCGTCCTTCGACGAGTCGGAGCCGCCACCTACGGCGAAGCCGATGATGATACCCAGCACCACCACCGCTGCAACGGCAATACCGATGAGCTTGTTCTTGCTGCCTTTCACGTCAGCCAGACTGGCCACTACCTGACCCGTACTGGTCGTTGCGGGTACAGCGTCCGCCTTCGACAGGTGCTCCAGATCGACGCGCATCTCCGTTGCCGACTGGTAGCGGTCAGCCTGTTTCTTGGCTGTCGCTTTGGCAACGATGTTACGCACCGCCTTATACGGAATCATCTTCAGGGGAATCTTCTCGTTCAGCTGTTTCTTGATGAGTTCCGCCATCGTTCCCTCGAAGGGCAGGCTTCCCGTGATCAGTTGGAAGAGCATGATACCCACGGCATAGAGGTCCGTCGTCTTGTCCTGGTTATGCACATCGCCCAGCACCAGTTCTGGCGCCGCATAGGCAGCCTTTCCGATAAACTGGCCCGTGCTGGTCAGCTGCTGGTCCTGCGTATTGAGGCTTTCCAGTTGCTTGGCAATACCGAAGTCGATGATTTTCACCTTGCGGTCCGTCGTAATCATGATATTACTCGGATCCAGGTCACGATGGATATAGCCCTTGTCGTGCAGCGCCATCAGACCCGACAGGATATTCTTCACGATGAATACGGCAAAGCCGAAGCGGTCGTTCTGGTATTTGTTGTAGAGTTCCTGGGCAAACGGCACCTCATTGCCGTTCTTGTCAGTCGTCTTGCCGTTCAGCAAGTCGAAGAGCATCACACCCTGCAACAGTTCGCTGACCACGTGGTAGCGCTTGACGGGACGTTCACTCTGAGGATTCTCCACCACCTCGATGAAGCCGAACATCTCCACCAGGTTCTCGTTATGGATCTGGATGGAGGCCTCGCGCTTCGCACGCTCGATGGCGTGGGCTGGCAGGTCTTCGAACAAGAACTTGATGGCCACATCCATACGGATGCCATTCGCCTCGTTCACCCTGACACCCTTCAACACCTGACCCATACCGCCCTCGCCCAGCGAGGGGAGTTCTGGGTCCACCTCATAGTGTATGTGCTGCCTTTTCTCTTCTTCTCCTTGTATATATATTAAAGGCATTGTACTTTTTCAAAAGATTAGCGTGTTACATCATTTCCGTTCCGCCTGGCTCGTCAAAGCCGGCACCGCTCAAATCTACCGTACCTGTATCCACATTACGGTGATCAGCGCTATAGGGACGGAAATTGTTCTGTGTGGCATCGTCGCCGAATCCGCCACGAGCCTGATAAGGAGCGGCACTCTCGGCAGCTTCCTTGTCCTCTACGAATTCCTCAGCTACAGAGAGTCCGTATTCCTCGGCATCGATCAGGAGCAGCAACAGCTTGTAGTTGGCACCTACGGTGATGATGTCGTTCGACTTACAGGAATGGTTCTCGTAGTCCAGCTCCTCGTCGTTCAGGTACATACCCGTCTTCGAGCCCGTATCACGGATGCTGGCAATCAACTTGTGGGTGCTCTTCATCTGCTTGATGCTCAGGGTGGCGTGCTTGCCCGATACCGACATCTCCTTCAGGCAGATATCGTTGTCGTCAGAGCGTCCGATAGTGTTGGTACCCAGGTGCAGGGGCCAGTATTCACCGATACCCTTGCGCGAGATGGAATACAAGAAACCCACAACGGGTGTGTTAGGCTTCGACTGCGGGCTGGCAGCTACAGGAGCACTACCTGGAGTATAGTCGTTCATTCCAGGAATATAAGTCTCATTACCTGTACGTTGACCACCATGTGAACGTGCATAAGGATTGTTTCCTCCTTTTACGAATGTCTCATCTTGTTTCATATTTAATTCAGTTATAGGTTATATATTTCGGTTTTATGATTTACAAAGATAACAAATATTCGCGCATTTCGCTCTTTGCTTTCTTCTTTTATGGCATAAATAACATTTGTTTACATTGTTTAACCTTCTTCTCTCTTCTCTCTTACCACTCTTCACTCATCTCTAAAGACTGAGCAAGTCATACTTGCGAATGTCGAGTTTTAGAGTAATCTGATGGCAAAAATAGGAAAAAATCCTCAATGTCGTTTCCCATAATCACAATTTTTTGTTTCAAAATCACAAAAACAGCCAAAACGGGGTGTCAGAGCCTACAAAAAGAGCCCTGCATCCCGCAGAGCTCTTTCTTTTCCGATTTGATTTAGTAGCTATATTGTTATCTTAAGCAATTATTTCTCTCAAAAATCCATTTGAAACGTTTTTCTGATGCAAAGATAAGCAATATAATCATACGTTGAATCATTTTTTTCGAAAAATCTCCCGTAAACGTTTGCATAAATGCGCTTATGGAAGAAGGATAAAAACAACACAGAGACACAGAGCTTAAAGATTAAAATCTCTGTGCCTCCGTATCTCTGCTCGGAGCGGTGCCTGTCCCTGGTGTCACAGAAATCCCTGACACAATTTTGATTGAATTTATTTGGTTATTTGTTTGTTTCTTCGTACCTTCGCAGGCAGAAATATTAAAGGTCAGGATCAAGGAACCGGCCCGCGATCCGTTTAACTGCTTATGAAGCCGAGGTAAACAAGAACAAATAACAATGAAGAAAATATTGCTTTTATTCGCCGTGATAATAGGATGCACTATTCATAGTCAGGCTCAAATGACAACAATACCAAACTATACCAAGGTTTTGGAATTGACAAATAAAGTAAACAAAAGAAAAGCACCTAACTCATCAAGCCCCAAGCTGATGGCGCAATGTAGTGCCAACTGGAGCTTTTTCGGTTATACATGGGGTAATATTGGTGGTAACTATCAGTATTATCCCGCCCACTCTGAACCAGATATTCTGTGGGTTATTGACGAAACAACAGAATGGTATCACGGTTACTATGGCGAACCAGAAGAGATGATTGAAGTCTATGTATCCAAAAGTGCAGCAAAGGTGAAACGACCTGTCATAGACAGGAATTATGTGGATGGATGCGATTTTGAAGCGACATATACAATTAAGAAAGGGGGTAAATACAACGGATATTGCATCATCTATTCCGTTGAGTGTCAGTGGCAGGAAAGAGAAGAAATAGGACAATTCCTGTTCATAGGTAAAAATGTTGATGGAATATGCATAGGCAAATGCTTCTCTTCTGGTATACAACACGAAGGCTGGGCCGTTCTACCCACAGGAACCAATGTGAGCAACCTTACAGATAACCAGATAGACCACCTTATGTCATCTGCACCTAGCGGAACGGTCGTACTTCTACCAGCAAATTATACGTGCCACTATCCCGGTGAAACATATTACTGGCAAAGTTTCAAGGATTTCTATTTCAAAGATAGCCCATTTAACTGAAACAACGGTAGCTACCACCATAGCATGCGGTGCATCCGATTGGGGTGCGCCGCTTTTCTTTTATTCTTACCTCTGTTTGACTAGGGACAGATACTATCATAAACTATATCTTTGCAAAGATAGCAAAGATTTTCGATAACACCAAGAATCCGGTGGATTTTTTCAAAGAAAGACAACGGTACTTGCCCCTGCATTCACTTACCCACTTACCCACTTACCCAGTTATGACAGGAAGGGGTTTGAAGTGGGTAAGTGACGAGGAGGACCGCCTCCGATAATGGAGAGAGTGATTATAGGTGCAATTTAAAGAGATAATAGCTTTATTATTATATATATTATAATATATATAATAATAAGATTCCATAGTCAACTTTTTCAGGAAATGTTCCTGTCATAGGTGGGTAAGTGGGTAAGTGGGTAACTTGACCCGATGGAAGAGGCGAGATTTTCTGAAAAAAAGTTGCTAAAAAGCTTGCACATATCAGGAAAATTTCGTACCTTTGCAACATAGT